>JAABUV010000581.1_pt1 | contig 55142 bp, 61 predicted proteins | sample 5559971 | NCBI WGS metagenome assembly JAABUV01 (sample SAMN10711881, study PRJNA513362) | rock metagenome | isolation source: Antarctica rocks | place: Antarctica: Victoria Land, Knobhead nord | collected 2015-12-19 | reverse complement strand
CTTCCCGGCTTTTTCGGCGTTGTTGATGGCGTTGAGCGCATCATTGAGGACACTGGTTTTGACCATTTTGAGATTCTCAGCTCGATGGTAGGAGTTGAGGTATCTAGAGTACGCGAGAGAGATCCGAGTTAGCTTTCAGGAGCTTTGAGCGTAAAGAGTGCCCTTGAGACTCAAGGGTTCTTCAGCCCATGTTGCACGATTTGCGCTGCCGCCAAAACCTGTTGTGGACATGGCGGAACACAATTGTGACTTGTGCGATTTTTAGGGGCTGCCTCGAGCTGCGGATATCGGTCACAACATACCTCGTGAAAGTTGCTTGTGGTGAGGAGTGAGCAGTGGGATTAGAAAATTCTACACGGCGTCTCGCTTCTTGGAGTGTGCGATGCTAAGATGTACGCTAGCTGTTGAGCTAGTGTGAACCCTTATCAGCACCTGACCTGGCGATAGAGACTACAAGCGTCATCGTGCTGGTCTGATTCCTGAGATTCAATACTTACTTTACTACTTCTCAGGACGTCTATTTCCCTATTTCCTATAATACTGTCATCTCTCTCTATTTCTTCGGTTTTATGATGCTAGAAGAGGCTTGCTGCACTTGCGCGGCATTGCTGTCTGCAATCCCGCCACAGTACGATGAGAAGAGTGAGAAACCTGTGGCACAAGATCGCCGCTTGGACTGCTGTGGTCGTGTTATCTGTGCAAAGTGCGTAGCTGTAAGTCAAATTATACTACTGTGATTCTAAAGCATTAGCTAAAAATTGCTCGACTATAGGAGAATCAACGCTTTGCGTCTTATTGTCAGCTTCTCTGGGTTTCTTGGTCTGCTCTGAGGGCATACTGATACCCTCTCAGGTCCATTCTGTCAAATATCTAGCGCTACATCATCACTACCGCCAGGTTTACGAGACCCTCCCACATACTCGCCACCTGCGTCCCCTCGCCTCGCCCATGCCACGCTCGCTTCGCCACCAGATGACCAGCCACCAGCATATTCATCCCTAGATCCTCAGGCAGCCTCGTCCGAAAAACAAGCCTCATCCTCAAATCTGCCTGGAGAAGATGTGCTGCATTTCCTTGACCCCTCCCAAGATACTATCCCGTCTCTCTCATTACGATATGGCGTACCTCAGGATGCACTGCGGCGGACAAATGGGCTTTACACGAATCATTTACTTGCTGCTCGGCGCGCAATTCTCATACCTGGTGAATACTACAAAGGCGGCACGAGCTTGAGTCCTCAGCCGATAGACGGGGAAGAAGAAGAGATACGAAAGGGAAAGGTCAGGCGGTGGATGGTCGCATGTAAAGTCCCAGAGTAAGTATCCTCAGATATAATATCATTTCGAAACTCGACTCGCAGGGTAGTGCATTTCACTGACTACCTTGCGAATCTTTTTTGACGGCTTAGTTACGATGTAGCACTTCTCTATCTTAACCAAGCAAAATACGACCTTGACGCTGCTGTGGAGGCTTATATGGCAGATGAGAAGTGGGAGAAGGAGAATCCGATGGGAGCATCATCTAAAGGGAAGACAAATCAGACAATTGCAAGACGGCGAGTCGGTACACAGATAGGTTTGACAGGTCAAGTATAATGATTCGAGCGGTGGTAGACTACAGAACCGATTCTACCGAGATTACTTCCTTCCACCGGTACGTGTTGGACAAGACCAAATCCAGACCAAAAGCAAATTCTAGATTCCAAATCTTTGTAAGTCGCCGCTATCTTAACCCAAAGATCTGCTGAATGTTCATGGAAGGATGATTACTCGGCTTCGTGTAACGTTCAACGACTAGTACATGTGTTCCAAATCTAATTACTTCTGTTACCTTATAGACTGATTGATCAAGTCTCTCATCTTTAGTGTAGAAAGTTCAATTTACAGCACGCTTCATCACACCATAATGCCACACAACACAGCTGGAATTACATGGTTGTCTAGAAAGGTTGACTGTATCTGTAAACGAACTTCGGTTCCTTCAAGTACCATTGTACGTCATAGATCTGTACTCTTTGCAAATCGAGCAATCAGCTCTAACACCAGAATCTTGGATTCCTGCCAAGCCGTCCGATATTCCTTCAACTCGTTTGAACAGTGCCATCGAGAGACTATGGTCAGGATTCGTAAACTACAACTTGGCGTGCCCACTCTCCTAGAGGTAGTTGATCGCATATGTCTTTTGATTTTCCTAGGAATTGTGATAGCGGTGTTATATCGGTTCTCTTGGACAGGTATACATTCCGCAGCCTTTTTTTCAGTGACCTTGTCATGGCCTAGCTGACCCTAGAATTTAGATGCTCACGATCGTTACAAGTGCTATGGACTACTCACTCAAGGCCGGTGGCTCGATATTCCCGATATCGAACCTCCTTCCAACTGGCAACCTCCTGGGTGTATGTTACACGATTACAACGCAAAGGATATTTCAACGTGTCTGAAGTCTCGCAAAGTCGTGTATGCTGGTGACTCCACAATCCGGCAGATATTCTGGGCGACCGCACGAAAGCTAGATGCAAAGGGTGCAGACGAAGCAAGGTACTACGCTGAAAAGCACGAGGATGTGACCTTCAGCAGGGCAGATGTCACACTCGAGTTCGTCTGGGACCCGTTTTTAAATACCTCAAACCTACATCAACAATTAGCTGTTTATCGAGACGCTCAAGATACGCGAATACAGGGAGACCAGGAAGACCGCAAAAGTCCTGCAATAGTACTCATTGGAGGTGGCTTATGGCATGCACAACACTTTAGTAAAGATTCACTGAAGCCTTTCAAGGACTCCGTCGACACCATCACTTGGCTTGCGGACCATGGCGAACATGGTGTCTCGAGGCAACATAACTCACCCTCTTCCCGTAACGGACCCAATCGAGATGATCGTGTGGTTTTTGCTCCAGTCCAAGTTCCCTGGTACGATTCCTTGTCTCCGTCCCATGCTGCGAGTCTCACTGCAGCCAACATTAACCCTTTGAATGAACATCTCCAAGAGCTCTCCACACAACAAAAGGCGCTTGTTGCATGGAGCTACTTCTTCATGACTTTACAAAGAAAGCCGGCGTATGAAGAAGACGGGTTACATGTCGTTGATACTGTCGCACGTCGGAAAGCAGATGTGCTATTAAATATGAGGTGCAATGCTGAGGTCACCCGTATGACAAAGTATCCGATGGACAAGACTTGCTGTAGTGATTACGTACGGATGAGTTGGGTTCAATTGGCTATTGTATCCGTCTCGCTATGGACACTACCGCTCTTGGTCTGGGTTACCTTTGGGGGTATGTACACCACTATCAGTTTGAGCAGAGAAAGCCCTAATCGATGTTACAGATTTAAAACGGCAGCCATGGTTACCATCAGCCAAAATATCTCGCGCTCTTCTGCTTTTAGGGCTGGCAATGTCGTATTGCTTCTTCGCCGACCGTACGCAGATATTCAACAAATCTCAAAAGCAATATTCGTCTGACGAATTCACCGCTTTAAGCGTCATCACTATCGGTCTTGGAGTCCTATCTATTCGTCGATCCGTCGCACCACCGATTCGTAAAGGGAGTATGCAAGACTTTGTGCCAAAAAATACAGACCAACCTTTCCTTTCAAGAGATCAAACAGATGAATGGAAAGGGTGGATGCAATTCGCGATCTTGATTTACCACTATACCGGTGCTTCGAAAGTTCTTTGGATTTACGAGATTATCCGGATATTGGTCGCCTCCTATCTGTTCATGACTGGTTTCGGTCATACTGTCTTCTTCTACCGAAAAGCGGACTATTCTCTTCGCCGTTGCGCATCGGTCCTTGTACGACTAAACTTATTGAGTTGCCTGCTGCCTTATATCATGCGAACCGATTATTTGTTCTACTACTTCGCACCTCTTATTTCCTTTTGGTACATGGTAATATACTTAACCATGAGAATCCGCCATTCATGGAACTATTCGCTCCGCTTCCTGTTAAGTAAGATCCTGATCTCTGCCATTATCGTCACAGCTTCAGTTAGAATTCCGGGTGTTTTTGAAGGTGTCTTTCGCCTGTTAAGAAAAACCTGTGCTATTGATTGGAATGTCACAGAGTGGCGGTTCAGGCTCCAGCTTGATAATTACATAGTGTACATTGGTATGGTAGCTGCCATCATGTTCATAAGGATCTCCGATGTCTTGGGCGGAGAGCGTCCTATGAATGGCCTTTTCAAGGTTATCCACGCTCGATTTTCTCGACTAAGAACGATTTCTATTGTCGGGGCCGTTGCCATCACACCTGGATTCTGGATCCTTACACGCCGTTCACCAAATAAATACGACTACAACTGGTGGGTGCCATACATTTCCTGTTTCCCTATTCTTTCCTTCATCGTCCTCAGGAATTGTAGTCGACATGCACGCAACTTCTACTCCTCAATCTTCGTATGGCTCGGTAGATGTTCCCTCGAGACATTTACCTTGCAATTCCACATCTGGATGGCAGCGGATACCAAGGGTCTTCTAAGCTTGGTTTCCCTTAGGCAGACAGCTACACACATAGAAGGCAGATGGGTAGACTTTGTGCTGCTTACTATAACCTTCTTCTGGGTTAGCTGGCACGTCGCTGCTGCTACGACAAGAATTACCTCGTGGATTGTTGACCCAAGCGAAGGTCGGTCGGAGGTTGAATCGTCAGAACTCCAAGGGCTTCCTTTAATCGCTCTTGAGTTGCCACGAACGAAGAGTGATCATGCGTTGAATGGGTCCCTTCGAAGACATAGGGCCGTTATGAGTAGGTCCACGTCTAAACTCAACAAGCTCATAAGGGACGACTTGAGAGTACGGCTTGTACTTATCCTTGGGGTTATGTGGCTCCTGAATCAGGTAAGCCACTCTGCGCGCATATTGCCCCTCCTTTCCCCCAATCTACTGACATAACCGTATAGATGTACTGATAACCCAACAGTTGTGCTAAGCGCTTTGTTAAGTACTGGGTGGCATCGCGTTTTAGGCTCCAGTGCATTTTCCAGCGCTTCGTAGCATTCCCAATTGTGTGGTAGACCATCGTTTTTCTTCTACATCCTGGAGAAACACTCTCGGGAGCTTTGGGTTGTAATAGATAAGGGGAATACAGATACGATGGATAAAAATCTAGAGCTTCGAGCTATCTCGGAAAGCGTTTTCGTTGTGGACCGGTTGCTCTAGATTACGATTCGAACCACCATATTGGCCAGCATTGACACTAAAACTCTCGTCGCCTGAGAAATGCCTACGCCGCACCATCCAATGATCAGCAGTCAGCATCCTTAAATCCCCTACATCTCTATCAGAAGCACTTTTTAAAACTTAGGGAAATAAGGAAGATACTACTTACCACCCCCTCTCCGCGCCACCACTCAGATGCTCACAACTACCATTCATCACACATATCCAACCCCCGCCCACACCCTTTCCCCTCCACCCCAACTCTGGCACCTCCGTCCCCTTCTCCCACCTTTCCATCTCTCTTTCCACCCTCCGTCTCACAAACTTACTCACCCCACAAGTAAACGGTTTGAAATCCTCCTCATTCGCATCCCGCGGCATTACTCCGGTCAAGGCCCTACCCATCGCAATCAAGCTAGCAGCATGCGTGCATATCACTATCGCTACATCCTCATCCCCAACTTCTCTATCAAGCGAGGAGATGATACAGCTGAGAGCGTATGCGCAGCGGTCGTGCACCTGCGGCAGCGTTTCACCATTACGAGAGGGGATGATCGAGGAAGTGTAGGTGAGCGAGTGAGCCGGGAAGAGAGACCGGAGGGTTTTGGGTGGGGCAGGGAAGGGGTGCATGAAAGGGGCGTGGCCGTACCACTCCCCAAGCCCGGTGTCTACTCGTATCTCGGAAAGTCTGAGTTTATCGACCGTTGGCTGGATTGTTTGTAGACATCGGTAGTAGGGACTACTATAGACTTTGCTTATCCTTGGGTTATTGATAGAGGCGAGGTAAGCGGCCAGCTCGTGGGATTGCTCGACGCCGTGGGCGGTAAGGGGGACGTCGGCAGGGAGGTTGGTGGAGGATGGGATGGGGGTGTGATAGATTCCTGTGGTGGGGTTGAGGGTGAAGTTTGTGCGGAACTGAAGGGGATGTTAGCGGAGTGAGGGGATGGGCAAGAGAAACAGGAGAGAGGTAAGGGGAGGAGAGGGCGTACGCCGTGGCGGGTTAGGTAGATTGTAGAGACAGGCATGCTTTGTAGAGACAGAGGGTTGAGCAACAAAGAGCGTGTAGTCACCGGTTATACGACTTTGTAAAGAATGCGTGCGAAGCCATCAAAGTACTCATTCCTGTCAATATTGACAGACATCGGCATCAAGTTAGGGTTATCTTATCTATATTTTAGTTCCCGCATCCTGAATGCCCAATGACGCTCTCCCCACGTGCTTGCGCTCCCATCCATATATTTACAGGGCTCTGGCTTTCGTATCTTGCAGGTTGCAACAATCACTCTGGGAATAGGTGTAAGCACCTTTGAATTCGGACATACCTTAACAGAAACCCTATACATCATGCCAATTCTTGATGAGGCCATGGACAGTCTCCCAGTTAGAAACAGCTCAAAAGGTCGGTCCTTGTTCCGCTTTGGATAGTAGAAAATCTCTTAGGTCGCTGTCGTTATCTGTTGTCGCATCAAGGAAGAGCCTGAACAGCTATGTTTGGCACTCATGCCCACATTGAGTTCTTTTACGAGCCCTCCTCGATAATTATGCGTTATAGTGTTACATTGAGATTGTTATGACCTTTGCTGCACCCGTTTAATGTAATATCCCCGAGTGCTTGTTCACCATGCGTATGACTCTAAGCTTAAGATTTCTATGACACTTGCTGTAGGAGAATTTGAAGACGCGAGCTTACGTATGCCTTCCACGACGCAGCCGCTTTTGTTGCAGAGCCACAAAGCCTCTCCCCCAGAGTCAGTGCTACATCGCTTGATACAGAGGACCCACCAGGTACTGCCGTACCTCAGAGGCAGCATCGTGCAAGTGTCGGGAAACGTCTGTCCGGGCGTCCTGGTCCAGCAGCATCGACAGTGTCCCTGAACTCTACAGCCAGTCTCAGCAGTTTTACCGGTGATGACAGACCTAAACTTGGCGGCCAAGCCTCATCATACGGCCGCTCGAGCCATCATCGTCATTCAAAAGATGTTATAACACAAGTGACAGAGTGGCTTCAGCATGAGAAGGCAAAGAGAGCTGCGCGCAGGGGGCAAACACAAGATGGCCAGTCTAGGCTCACTAGTGCGGTCGATGCTACCAAGTCTTTACTCGGTAAAGGACACAGTGAAGGCCATACGCATCAGAAAGGCAGGCATCGACATGCAAGCTCTTCTTCTGGACTGTCTGATACGAGTCTTGCCCTGGAAGAACTGGAAAAGATCGTAGCAACGGGCATGAACTTCGATGGTGACAAAGTTATCACCCCAAAACAAGAAAGAAGAGGGCCCCACTTCTCCCGCCGAGGATCTACTAGAAGACGCACTCTTAGGAAATACTCAACCGTAGCCTCATCAGACACAGACTACCAGGAGGGCGATGCTCTTGTGCCTTCCGCTGAAGTTGTCCTCGACAATTCGAAGACTCTAGGCTACACTGGAGGAGCAGCGGAATCCCAGACAGATCTTCTAAATCCAAACAAACGGAGTATGAGGGAGAATGAGGCTTGGGTGCATTTTAAGAAGGTCGGTCTCCGCCCTTATATCAATTAACTTTCTGCTACTTTTCCGAATCGCTGACATCCCAAAGGAAATCGTTCGACTAGCTCATACCTTGAGACTCAAGGGCTGGCGACAGATATCGCTTGAAAATGGAGGTGATATTGATGTAGAACGGTTGAGTGGAGCATTGACAAACGCCGTCTATGTTGTATCGCCACCAGCAGTATTACCACAGACCCCACGAGATCCACAAGATAGCTTGACGTCAATCGTATTTAAGAAACCACCCCAGTAAGTATCGCAGAGTCTTTCTGAATACTTATATTACGCTCTCCTCGATACTAAATTGGGGATTTGACCTTCTATGCCCGAATTCTCAATGCTACATTCTACCAATATATCCTTTTGCTGACTAGGTTAGAAAAATTCTCCTCCGTATATACGGTCCACAAGTGGAGCATCTCATCGACCGCGAGAACGAGCTGCAAATCTTACGCCGTTTAGCTCGAAAGAAAATAGGCCCAAGACTCCTCGGTACCTTTACTAACGGCAGATTCGAACAGTTCTTCCACGCTCGTACACTGACTGCTGCCGATCTGCGAGTACCGGAGACCTCAAAGCAAATTGCAAAACGGATGCGAGAATTGCACGATGGTATCGAGTTGCTTGAACAAGAACGTGACGAAGGACCCTTTATGTGGAGGAATTGGGATAAATGGGTAGACAAGTGTGAAGAAATTATCACCTGGATCGACCATCAAATTTTATCCGGCAAGCTTGGGCCTGCTAAAACTCGCTCCGAAGAATGGAAGAATCGGGGTTTGATATGTGGCGTCGAATGGTCGATATTCCGCCGAACAGTTGAGCGCTACCGCAAATGGCTTGACGATCAATATGGTGGCCCAGCAGGCATACGTCAACAACTAGTCTTTGCCCACAACGATGTAAGTCTCAACAATGTCCCCCTAGACATGTACGGCAATGCTGACTCCGGATAGACCCAGTACGGCAACCTCCTCCGCCTCCAACCATCTGGCGAATCTCCCCTCCTCCTCCCTTCCAACGAACACAAACAGCTAATAGTCATCGACTTCGAATACGCCTCCGCCAACGTTCCCGGCCTGGAATTCGCAAACCACTTCACCGAATGGTGCTACAACTACCACTCCCCCACCTCCTCCCACTCCCTCGACCACACAAAATACCCCACCCGCGAAGAACAGCACCGATTCCTAAGAGCGTACGTAACGCACCAACCGCACCACCCCAGACCATCCCCCTACACCGGCCCCAGCTCCGGTCCCAGCAGTTCAATCAGCAGCTTCATGCTCGACAGCCGCGCGCCCCCGGCCCAAATTGCCGAAGAAGAGCGCGAGCGCGACGAAGCCACCGAGTCCGAAATCGCCCGCCTCATGCTCGAAGCCCGCATCTGGCGCGTCGCCAACTCCGCCCAATGGGTCGCATGGGGCATCGTTCAAGCCAAAGTTCCTCAGATGCGTCCATTACCACCCGCCCAAACCACCCTCGATTCCGACCCCCTATCCCCCGAGATGGCGGCATTGGCGCAAGACGCGCATGACAAGCGGCCGGAGGAAGGAGGCGATGAGACGGAGGAAGAGGAGTTCGATTATTTGGGGTATGCGCAGGAGCGGGCGATGTTCTTTTGGGGGGATGTGGTGCAGTTGGGGCTGGTGGGGAGGGAGGAGTTGCCGGAGGGGTTGGAGGGGAGGATTAAGGTTGTGGAGTATTGAGGGTTGAGTGGCCTGGGGGGAGGGGGAAGGGGAGTTGTTGATGCCGTGTGTAGGGTTGGTGGGAGGGGAGGGCGAGGGTGAGTGAGTATTGGAATGGGGGGTTTTCTTAGCCTAGGGGAATCATTAAGGAGGGATAGAGGACGCGCCGCTGATCTCTGTACCACTTAGACTAGCAATAGCTTTTCGTCCACCAGCACAGTGCATGACGATCCCTCGCTTCAGTGACAGTATCAGGCAAGCCAAATTTACAACATCATGCAACTCAATCTCTCTCGTCAACCCGTTACTGCCACACGTGCCAGAAGAAGTGGAGGAGCGACCTCGCGGAATTTGTTCTTGGTACTCGGATACTGTTGCATCTGGCGTGCGGCATCCTCGAGCGGCCCCAGAAGGAGGAAGACGGCCGATCATCGTGCAGACAATGTGCTGTCGAGGATGGAGGTGTCATGAAAGCATAAACTGGTTCCGATCCTTGAGTATGGCCAACAACCCGTGTCATTGCCATGCATAACAAGACAAACCGTTGGAAAGGACTCGACTTGAAGATGGCGACGGTGCTGACTTTGAACAGTATGACATTGGAGCCCAGCGGACGTAGAAAAAAAGCGTGAAGACGGCGTAGAGGTTGCGTCGAGACTGCGGTCTCACACAACACACACGCCAGGAGGATTTTCCCTCAAGACAGCACACCGCAACGGCGCAGTCCACAGGGCCATCCCGTCACAGCACCCATTTGCTGGACGTCCTTGGACAGGACGACAATCCACGCATTCTCCCACACGTTCTTCCCGTGCCTCCTGCAACTTATCGTCCATGCTGTGTTTCCCGCCTCTTGTGCAGTCTCACGTGAGCCTTTGGCAGTCCCCGGTCTCTATCTTTCTTGCCTCTTCTGGAACTCCGCCATCCTAAGCGCCGTCACCGCAAAGAACAACAACAACGTTCACAAACCCATATCTTACGAAGACTCTCCACTCCATGTGTATATCGCTAGAGTCATATCTACAATATAGTGCTGGTGTCTTTGATCTTACTTTGGGTCTTTGCGTCAAGGACTTTTTGTACAATGCTTCGAATCTTTGGAAAAAGATCCGTATGATCGACCACGATGCCTGCCATCAACCCTTTCACCGCCACAAGGTCGGCCACCCCCCTATGATCTACAATGCTATTGCCTCAGGACCTCAGACGTGTAGATGGAACTAAGCCCCTTTGGGTTAGCTGTCTTGCTTATTACGTGAGTTCCATCTACTAGGAATAAGCGCTAACCCGAAGGGGCTTAGCTCCAGCACGTCTGAGATACCTACTGAGGCAACAATGCTAGGAGGGGGACCCCACCAATGACTAAGCATACGAACATTTATTTAGATTCGGCGAGTCGGCGATAGCGGGGTTTACCTTATTAAGCACTCGTACCCCATCTGGTCAAGCTGCTACCAAATTTGGCCTAGCTGTTAATCAAATGGGGTGACCGACCTTGTGGCGGTCAAAGGGCTACCTACCTTAGGTACCTCCGTACGCATACTCGTATATTGCCACTTTGAAACTCGAAAGTCTAGTTTTGACAGGCATTTTGACAGGTGAACACACGTCAGATTGTCAGACCCACGAAAAGAAAACCGCAGCTAGACCTATCCTGTTGGCGTCTGGGAGTCTCTCACGTCGCCTGGTCTCTTTGGCTGTGTTAGATAAATCTATTGTTTTGCCGATGTAGGTATTTGTTGCTGCGCAATGCTTTCGGCGATATGTAAACGCCTCCGTTAAATCTGACCATGTCCGGACTTCGGAGGTTAGGCATGGCCGACCGAGCTTTAGCGTTGGTTGGCTGACCTGTACCCTCAACGTGAAACGCCTACTGTACGGGAGGTACGGAAGTAAACAGTGGGAACGGAACGACCAATAGAAGAATAGAACGAATAGAACATCGACTTGCAGGGGCCACTAAGTACCTTACATATGTACATGGTGGGTGGGGCGGCTGGCTAAGCTTCAATAGTCACGTACGGAGTATTCCGTACTGTAGATTATCCCTACCCCGCACTTTGGCTCCAATTAAGCGAATACCTTATGTACTTGGAGCGAAAGTGCGGGGTACGGATGCACAAACGCAATGCCCGTTCCGTATTTCCGCACTCCCGTCGGAACACGACGGACCGCGATTCCGAAATGCAACCGAGACGGCGGGCGAGAGATGCATCATTTCCCCGCCAACAACGGGTTTGTGAAGTGCGAACGGGATTTAAAATCGACACCAAACCTCCTGCATTATCTGTGAATAAGGTACACGGCGCTCATCGTTGTCTGCAAACGTTACGCTCACCCTTCACCCGCCTCCCTGACCCTAACATGGTACGACTCTTCACGATCATCAGCACGATGATAAATCTTCACACCGCTCCAGCAACATCCAGAGATGGGTCTAGCGGATCCTTCCGAGTCCCTCGTCGTCGATACCGCGCGAGTGCGGCTGCTTCGGCCCCCAATATAGCCCCTCTGTTGCCGAGGACTACGTGTACCTCTGACAATCCTGTAACCTAATATATTGTGGGACTTGGGGTGTCAGCCGTTAGCACTGAAGCCACAGTCAGGGTTCATTTTGGGTGTGCTAGCCAATCAATCCCCCTTTGTTGGAAGATCGCAACAACTGATTTTCAAAATACCACAGTAGCCTCTCGGTTGCCGAAAGGGTTAGGGTTACGTGACCGCTGAAGATGCTGCAGTCGATGTATTTAGGGAACGTTCATAGTACGTTCTACAATGCAACTCATTCCACCTGTACTTCCCCCCCTAGAAGGTGGCCATCGTGATACCCTCGACATTTGACGGAATTTTACGTCCTTTGGGAGGTATTGTTCTGCTGCCCGTTTCAGCGAAAAATCTAGGCCCACTACCATGCAATGTTTTGATGGTGGACAAAGTACGCCGATGGGAAGAGATCCTGATTCGAAATGGGTTCACTGGCTAGCACTCAGCCGACGGAATAATCCTGGTTCAATGTCTGGTACATTGTCATCGAGTTCCTCTCCGTCATCGCCTTCCAAAGCGTCATCAAAAATCGGCGACGGTAAACCTCTGCGCTCCCGCAGCAGCGCTACAAGTTACTTTGCTTTGCTTTCCGCCAACGGAGATGGCTCCAACGATGGCAGATCATTCGCCAATCACAAGCAACACGGCAATGTCTCTGGCTTGACTACGCGTGACATGGATTCTTCGTGGGTCACATCGTTTACTGAGCACTGGCACCAACGTCAGTGTGCGGATATGCCCGAGAAAATGGTGCAGGAAAAAGCTCATAGCTTAGAACAGCCTTTTCTCAATATCAACAAGACACTGTCACCTTCGGAGACTCAGCAACTGCAGATGCAGACAAATAGCCTACCTCAAGATCCAGAAAATGGGGTTGTATCCAACACCGCCACTACTGCTTCTACTGCACCAGCCGTTTCCAGCTCAGTGGGAATAACAAGCCCGTTGCCATCTCCCTTGAACAATCTTTTGGATTCCGATATTGACAGCCTGGGCACATTCACTGAGTTTCTCTCTAGTTTTTATTGCGCATTGCCCTTCGATGCAACCGACACACAAGCAAACGGAGCTGCAGCACCGTGCGCTACAGCTGGGCTCGATTATGGAGATCTCACCTGGCTCGAAGAGCAGCATGCATATCCTCTCAATACAAGCGATGTGTTGGGGGGTTCAAGTCCTACTAGCAAGCGTAGTCGCGAAGGGTATCCTGGCGATTACACAAACGATGGTCAAACTCACCTAGAAAACGTTACAAACAAAAAGCAAAAGACTTTTCATCCGTGGACTAATCGTCTCGAAACATCATCACCATTTTCTTCTAGTCAATAGACAGCAACAACCCACCTTGGAAAAATGAGCGCTACAGCAGACAGGCAGAATAAGGAGGAAGGGTCACGTGATTGATAGACGATAGACGAGCAGCTGCCGAGCATCTAGCAGGGCACAGAGTAGTACATAAACGAACACGAAGCCCACGGCTTCAGGTGTGTTCAGCATCATTCGTTATCTGTAGCTTCAGCTACCTTAGATAGCCCTACAAAGCTACAGTTACCCCTCAAAGCTCAGAGCTCGTCTTCCTTGCCTCGACACTCCCCTGCCCCAGGGAACCAACCCTTGGTTCACCGAAGTTAGTTCACCGAGACAAACGCCGACACCAAAGTCACCCACAAGGACTGTTCCATCCTCATCAACAAGCATGTTGGATGCTTTGATGTCACAATGAAGCCAGCCATTTATGTGGAAGGTAATTCAGTCCTGGGAGCGCTTGTTTAAGCGCTTGTGGCAACGATGCTTTCTTCTCGAAAGGACTGCCGGAGCTCATGAGACGAGTTGCAATGTGTGTAGTTTGCTGCCATTGATCCAGCAGCCACCACGCACACGCAAAAGAGTTGAATATTGGAAAAGCGACATGAGCTGCGTTTCACGGCGAAGGTCTGCAAAGTCGCATTGGAACGCTTCGAGGTCAATAACCTTGACGACTGCGCATGCACGTCCTTTGTAGCGGTTGCAAAGTTGCTTGATGTACAAATAGATGATGCTCCAAAACCAATGGGAGGACCGAGAATAATATAGGTAGTCGCTTGATTTGGTTCGAATAAGGTACGGAGTACATGGGCCAGTCATCGACGACGGCGCTAATGTGTTGCTTGCTGCTGGCCCGCCCTACTCTACTGGTCTCATTGCCAAGCAAAACCAGTCTCAACTCTCAAGTGATGGCGGAAGAATAATGACTGAAGTGGTATGTATAGCTTTGTTATTAGTTAGACATGCCTATGTTATTATTATACTGTACCCAAAAGTATCAGATCTCTGGAAAACGTGAGATGCACATTGTTCCGGCGTCTTGGAACGGAAAAGCGGCTTGACAAAAGTTACGAGCAGAGTACGCGCTTCGAATGGCTACAGTAGACGACTAGACGTCGTCCCCTGCTGCTGGACAGGTGGCCCAAGTGCGCGCTAAAATCTCACAACAATCCAGCTCCGTCGGAGTCCGTGTGCCTATCCAGCGCTTCTTCTGACTCCGCCGCCTCCGGTTCAATGATGAAAGGATGAGTCAAGGTATACTCGGACGGAGCGATAATTCAAGCTCGGATCTCCTCCTCATGACCGTGCCGTGAGCATCTGGGAGGCGCGGAGCAACGGTCTATCTCGTTGCCCGCGGCCACAGATGGCTTCAGTGCAGATCATGGTAGGTTCAGCTAACGGACCTGTGCACGAGAACCCTCTTTCGTATCCGATGAGGATTGCCAGGCCCAAGGGAACCTCAAGAGATAAAATGAGCCAAGATGAAGACATGACCCCATTTAGTCACACCTTGAGCATTGATTCTTTCTTCCCAACATCTTTCCACCAAACCAGTCAACAAGATGCCTTCCGTTAGCCATCTTCCTTCTACAGACACCCAAGTCTCCAAGATCCTTTCCATCATCTCGGCCTACCGCCACCGTTCGGTTAACGTACCAGACCGCTTTGCAAAATTTGTTCCACAGCTTCAGAAGCGACTCACCGACACTGTCTCCAAGAAGGAACCTGTGCGTTTCATCTTGCCGGCTTTCCCTTTTAAGGCACCGGCCGAGGACATCAAGAGCAAGACCCTGGGCTCATTGCCAGACAAGGCTGAAGAAATTGCTCTGCAAACGCTCGATGGATTTGCTGATTCCATTGCTGAGATCTACGAGGGTGGCGCCAATGTCGTGATTGTGTCGGATGCTTCCGTCTATGGAGGTGCGAAAAGCATAGTATCCCTTGGAAAACTATCGTGTCGCTAACACTGCTGTGCTATAAGACATTCTACAAGTCTCGGACGCCGACGCTTTTGCTTACCAATACGAGTTGCGAAATTTTGCCTCCTCTCTCGGTCTCAAGCACCTTGAGTTTGTACGCCCAGGTACGCTAGCCGGCATCTTTTCCAAAGATGCACAGACGCTCGAGAAGTACTCTGCCCAGGTACAACAAACACGCAATCTTCTCGACGGTCCTTTTGCACAACAAGTTGATACAAGCGAGGATGAAAATGTGCAAGCAACAAGCAAGCACTACGATACGGCTCTTCCAAAAGACCAAGATCCAGAAGCTTTCAAGGCTGCGATGCTAAAGCGAGGAAAGGTACGATTCTCGTATTGACTGTCAGTCGTTTGTCATTGAATGTTGCTGACACTATACATTCCCTATTTATTAGGCCTACGCCAAGCTGATTGCTTCAACATCGCAATCGTCCATTCGTCTGTCTATCCACGAGTCAAACAATGTCGGCAAAATCACTCTTGACCTCTTTCCTCCATCGACGAACCCAAGCTTTCTCACACCATGGCATGGCGCCGTCGCCGTCCTCGCGGATGCCAGCGTGCTCGTTGTCGATGCATCGACGGTAGATAAGGCCAAGTTTGACATTGTGACCGATGCCCAAGGACGACCTTGGTTGCTACGTGAAAAGTCTGACCTCTTCAACTGGCCCGGCATGACGCTCGACTTTGAGCCGCTCTACCCATGTGGTATGCTTGTCAAGCCTAGGGAAGGTCACGGCCCCTACAAGTTCGAAGATGTGGATATGAAGCGCGTGCGCCGTCTTGCCCTTTCCACAACACCTCTACTTCTTCGAGGATTCACCATGGAGGTTCAAAAAGAAGTCTTCCGCACCAAAGCTGGCGAGTTGGGCGAAATCCAAATGTGGCCATTTGGCGATATTCTCGAGGTTCGGGAGAATGTAAGCTTGAACATGAACAACGTTCTCACCAACGAAGCCATGCCTTTCCATTACGATGGTATCTTCAAGACGGTCAAGGATGAAAAGACGGGCGAGTGGATTTCGGTGCCGCCATTATTCCAAATGTTCCGCAATCGTGCAGCAGATCAGCAAGTTGGAGGCTTGACACTCTTTTCGTCGTCACGTAACATGCTTCCACTCCTCGGCCCAGAAACCATCCAGCTTGACGAGCTGCGTAAACTCAAGTGGGAGACATTCACGGTAGCCAATCAAGCCTTTGGAGGAAAAGAGCTTATTTTACCCTTCATTGCACCCCACCCAGAGACGGGCGCTGATACATTCCGTTTCCATGAACCCTGGCCAGCAAGCAAGTGCATTGGCGCGACCAGTGAACCGACCATCGTCGAGGTGCCTGGCCTACCCGTTGCCGAGGGAGATGCGCTGTGCGACAAACTTACTACACTCATGTACGATCGCCGAGTTGTCCTGCGCCACCAATGGAGTGAAGGTGACTTTATCTTCAACGACAACGCCACGACACACCACACACGAACAGCCTTTGAGAGTGGCCACCGTGAACTCTGGCGTGTGCACGTCAGTTAGATGCCAGGAATCCTATAGCTTTATACCTTCGTCTTGCATCTATGATACTTCCTTTGATTTGTATGTTCGCTTTCGCTTGATTGAAGTAAAAAGAAAGAGCAATGAATTCATGCTTGTTCCTAAATATTTGGGTACTGCTTTCCCATCGTTGCCATACTGCCGTCAGGTTGGTAATTCAAGTCTGGGAGCAAATGACAGCACGTAAATCCCGTTTATTGATACTTCAATGATTTTTCCATCTATTTGGTTGGAGTCGCAATCGAGAATCATTGAATGTGGTTCTCATTCATTGTTTGATCCTTGGTCCGACACATATACAAATTGTCTCATCGCCTCTTCTACAGAAAATTTGACAGATTTGTGAATGGTTGATATGCTCTGTGCGTTCTGGGGACAGACTCCGTGCATCCCGGAGCAAAACCCGGAGACGTAAAAGGCCACGCACAAACGAGGCTAATGCTTCTTTTCAGGCTTTGTTGACTAGAAATTCGTTGTTTCAATCAATTACGTTTCATGGAAATGACAATTTCCCTTCGCCTCTTGCCATTGTTTGGATGTCTTGCTCCGGTTTCGAGAGCACATTATGTGCGTTTGCCAATAGTACCAATGTGAAACAAGCGCAACAATGAACCCATGTACAAACAAAACCCAAGGATAGTAAGAGAGGTACACAGAGAGGAGGAAACCTAGCGTAGAGCAAGCTTACATAGACCCAGCGGAGAGATCTCCGCCAATAGAAAAGGGTGTGATGGCAAAATGAGAGCTGGAGTCATTGGTACCCCATCAGTGTTATTGATCTGTCGTGGTCGTACCACTATAGCAAGGCAACCACCACAAGGGGACGAATGGCAGCTGATGACGAAACAAATCAAACCTGCTAACATAGACCAAGCTTTTTTCAAACAGGCCAAATCAAAAAGGTACCTTGCCTATACAATACTTGGCAGTCTTCCACCACTTTCCGAAAGGCAAGAACGCCAGCGAGTCATGTCTGTATCGTCTTTGCATGATCACCTCTCGTGGGGCTTTGGATCGAACATCACTCGTGGATAGGATTCTACCACAACGTCTGTCTCCAAGAACATGGAAATCAAAACCTTGGTGGAGATATATTATCGTCAAGTGGCTCTGTACCTCTCTGCAAGGAGAGAAAAAAAAACCGAGTATCGAACGTTCCGAGGCCAAAGATGTATCAAGCTCACATTGTAGCCGGCCTCGACCCGAAAACTCTGATGTTGATACGATAGCGTGTGATTCATGGAGCAGGCAAAAGTCTCGCAAGCATGTCTTTAAAAACGCCAACGCAGCTTTTCATTGAGAACTTTGACATTTCAGGCTATTCTACTGATGGAAACGGCAATAGTGAAGTAGATACGCCACCGCAGCAAGCCAGCGATTTGGGGCCCTTCTAGTGAGGACGGTTCATTCGAAACAGGCTCTTCTCAAGAGGTGTCGCAACCGTCGGTACTCGTTGCCAGAAAGAGACCAAACGACCTTATCGAAAAATACAACGAACGTAGTGACCGGATGACAAGAGGCGTTTCGAGCAGACTCTTTGCGAAAGAAAGACACCGCTGTTTTTCTGTATGACGCATTGTACAGTGTCTTTCTTGCTGTCATCTTACTACTGGTTCATCAAGACGACTAAATATCTAAGCACATTCCCCTTAACATGAACAAAACATGAACAAAATAGAATTCCTCTTTAGAAGTTCAAGACTACAGTGTGAGATAAAACACCAGACAAACCTTACCATGATGCACTTGTTCGTGTGAAAAAAGTTCAGCACTAGGGCTATTGGATGATGAGTCGAAAGGTCCCCATGCACAGTCATGGCTCCATTCGGACCTGAACCGGAGCACTTTTCCATGCACTGCCCGTGAGTCCTAGCGGCTTTGCTAGAGCCTTCGTCCGCGTCCGCGGAGTGCTGGGGAGGCGAATCTCGTAGTGCATCAACTCGGACTCCGGTAGTGCGAGCTAAGCAAAGAGCAGAAAGACGCGGTGTTGGATTAATGGCGCGGAAAGAATGCACTCTTTGTATCGAATGTATAAGCAAATCAGCATCGGTTTTCCTTGACCAACTTCTCTTTCTTTAGGCTATTTCCAATGGCGCCGCCTCGCAAGCTGATGTCGTCAAGCGACTACGCAGAAATGTTGAGCCGCTACGACATTTGGCTCTTCGACTGTGACGGTGTGCTTTGGTCTGGTGACGATGCCATTGCAGGGGCTCGCGAGATAATCGATTTGCTACGAGGCCTAGGGAATCGAGTGTTATTTGTAACAAATAATGCCAGTCGGAGTCGAAGGAGTTTCAAGAAAAAGTTCGACAAATTGGGAATCAAGGCCAGTGAGGTGAGGAGCGACATGTGGTTGTTGTTTTCTTATGCTGACAAGTTCATAACGGCATATAGCATGAGATTGTGTCGAGTTCATTCGCAGCAGCAGTCTATCTCAAGAATGCGCTCAAGTTCCCTGCAGACCGTAAAGTGTACGTCATGGGTATGCAAGGTATTGAAGAGGAACTTGATGCCGTCAACATCTTGCACTGTGGTGGAACAGCAGCCGAAGACAACCAGCTCCTTCCTGCCAATGACTTTTCTTCTCTTACGAGTGAAGAGGCAATTGATCCCAGTGTTGGCGCAGTTCTTTGTGGCTTTGACATGCACATGAGCTATACAAAATTGTGCAAGGCATTCAAACACATTACGCGCAAAGGAGCCGAAGGAGCCGTCCTTGCTGGGGAAAAGGGTGGAGGCTGCCACTTTATCTTGACGAATGACGATTCAACTTTTCCAGCTGCTGGTGAACCATGGCCAGGTATGATATACATACAATGGCTGAAATGTGCTAACGACACATTTCTTTTGGTAGGTGCCGGTTCCCTCGCTGCTCCACTCATCTGTTCTTCAAAGCGTGAACCAATAGTGATCGGCAAGCCACACGCCCCCATGCTCGACATGGTGAAGTCGTTCTACCAGATTGATGAAAAACGTGCAATCTTTGTGGGCGACAATATCAATACGGATATTTTGTTTGCCAAGCATGGCAACATTGATTCGCTCCTCGTCCTCACAGGCATCTCCACAGAGAGTGACTGCCAAGCCGAAGGCATTTGGCCATCGTATATCATTCAGAGCATTGGCGATTTAGCACAGTGAAAGAGTGATCATGTCCAAACTACAGGCTTGAGCACTGTTGAAGAACGTGTAATTCATGCTTTCTAGACCGAATTCATGGGACAATGCAATAGAATCCCACGACCTTCTTTGCTCACTCTGTTAGACCACCGTAGATGAGCATTTCCTTCTGTATACCAAATTTCAACAAACATTTATTGCCCGAGATCAGCGGGCGATAGTGACTTTCATGCCTAAAGTTTAGGGTTTGTCCCCTAAATTTAGGTGACGGTCGCATAGAAATTAGGGGGCGGGCTACTGTATGATAGGGCTACATATGTACATAAGGTACTAAAAATCTTGCTGGTTCCGGCTCGTGCTAGCCGAACCTTGCCTGGCGCTGCACGAGCGGGCAACTGGGACACGCCGCACCCGCCCAACCGCCGGAGAGCAGTGAACAGAATGCCTCATAGTCATGGCGCTAGTGGGGCAATACTACCTACCTTACACAGTACCCACCAGATTTCAGAACGATGGGCGTGTATGCTGAGAACTGCAACCAAACAGCAGAGCATACACGCGCAACATTCTCCTTGACATGAACCATGCCCTTTTTCCATCTTGCCACCAACAATGGTTGATCATCGTACAAAGGACGGGGACGCCAGCACCAAGGCCTCAGGCTCGGAATCTGGCGTGCGCAAGTTTACTCTGTCCTGTGCACGATGTAGAGCATCCAAGCTCAAATGTGACAGAAAGGAACCATGTGTATGTTGCCGTCCTTCATTGCGATATTGACGTGGTAACTAATCTTTTTCATGTAGATAGAATGTGTCAGGCGTAACGTCGGTCATCTTTGTACCAAAGATGCATGTCAGCCAAGGGCAAAAAGGGCAAAGACGGAACACAACAATAATAATACCAAGACGTGAGTTTTGCTCCATGATTCTTCGTACCAAAATTCTCACTGACTTACGTTTATGTTATCAGCAATGCGTCACAAAACCAGGAAACAGAAGCAGAAGAGGCTGTACAAGTACTCGAGCACTTCGTCGAGGGAACGTCTCGCACCAATGCCTACCCATCCGCTGTCTTTGAATCAACATTATCCTTTGTGGCACCAGACTTTCCCAACCTGTACTGGTTAATCACCAGTAATCTACAAAGACAAGGTGAGAAGCTTGCATTGATTCGAGAAATTGTCGATGCTATGCCCGGGCTAGACATGATTCATCTCCTCTATGAAGTCTTTGTCACTCGTTGTCAAGGTCCTCTTGGCAATGTTGTACACACACCGATATTTATGAAGCAAGCAGAAGAGTTTTGTGGCTGCTTGGGTCTTGCTTCGCCAGAAGCACAAGTCATGGCCCTGTCCAGTACAATTTCCATGGATACACTTGCCTGTCACCTCTTGGCGGTGCGTATGCCACTATACCGCGCATCAAGCGTATGCTCACGTTTCCTTTTTAACAGCTCGTACTCGCTCTCGCCTTTCATCCCACACCATCTCAACTTGGCTGGTCTCCTACATCTCTGACTCTTCGTGTGGAAGAGCTTCGAGCGTCAGATGTGCATTCTAAGACGTGGAGGTCACTTGCCTTGCGTTGCATTCAAGGAGGGGTGTCGCTCTTTTGTGGTTCGATTGCCAGTTTACAAGCTTCCATTATGCTTTTGCTCGATGGCCAAGAGGGATCGTTAGCGCTCGATGCAATCTTGGTCACCGCAATTTCTGGAGCTCAGAAACTAGGTTTGCATCGACTGGGTGACGCAAGGTTGGAAGCCTCTGCATCGCCCACCTCTTCCTCTGAAGATGGCTCATCAACATCGACGGAGCCGCCCTGCATCCGAACAGAAATTGGTATTCGCATCTGGTGAGTCATTTGAACACAAACATCTCTCTTTGGAGCTTGGTCTCTGATTTATTTGAAACATAGGTGGGCACTTGTGATGCGAGATTGGTCACGCGGACAAGCGCTGGGTTACTATAGTATTCGTCCCTTACAATTCAGTACTCGGATGCCGTTGCACATAAATGATGATGATCTCTGCCCGACGACGTTGAAGGTCAATGTCCATGGTCACATCACTGAGCGGCCTCGATCCGAGTTCACCATGCTCTCATATACAGTCCACGCTCTAGAAATTGCGATTTGTGCGCGTGAGTCCATCGACTTGCGTGGTCCCCTACACCAAGCACAACGACAAGAAGAGACAAATGAAGGTGCAATGATGCGAAACCATCTCAACAAGAAGTATGAAATTTTTGTTGCTGGATTGCCGTCTTACTTTAGACTGGGAAGCAGCGTGGGACTCACTTCAACGGGTCCCATGGCAGCGATACCAGTGCAGCGATGGATGCTGCATCAGCAGCTTTGGAGCCTATTCTTGAGACTTCATCGAGCCAGTCTGTCGTCTCAGGATGGCCACGCATCCTGTCAGCTACTGGCACAGAACATTATCAGCACTCAAGCGCAAATACAAGCACGGTGCGCCGTTTGTGGTTCTCTATCCACCAGCGATACCCAATTGTTCAATGCTGCCATTGTACTGCTCATTGACTTGCTATTCTCATCCAAGCACAAGGATGCAGATCGTTCAAGTGCCCAACTAAGTCGATTAATGACAAGAGACAAGATTCGGGAAGCTATCGAGCTATTGCGGACGCAAAGTGATGCACAAGGCTCACCGTTCCCACAAGACCCTCAATTGGAACGAGTCAAAGCCGCTGCTCAGCGAAGTGTTATTGCTCTCGAAGCCTTGATGAAGCTAGAGGAAGAGGAGTCTGGCAACAATGAAGAAAGCAACGGAGCAAATTCGACAGGAAACCGTCTGGAAGGACAAGGAGTACAATCTGACAGTAGTGCAAGGAAATCGCTCAAAAACCAGGTCATGGACGTCTTGGAGGCTCTTCAAGAAAACGCCAGAAACGCAGCTGCAGCAATGGAACAAGCAAGTTTAAACTCGTTTTCCGCTCTAGACATGTCTATGCCTTTACCAACTGCTACTGCTGGATTCCAAGACCTGGACGTGCTACCAGTGCTCTCCAATGACCCGAGCTGCAACTTTTGGGAATTCTGGGACTTTGCTCCTCCTCCTCAATCTCCTACGGAGAATGGGTTTTTTCCGACTACAGCAGACTTGCAAACCTTCGTCGGCTCGATGCCCTTTACGCCGTCTTCAGGCGAGGCGCACTCGTTGAGCAGCTTCGGCACACCAGAATTTGCCGATGTGTATAGCAATCCTGATGGCACCCGTGTCACACACACGTCACCTTCGTCTATGGGGAGTGGACCTATCACGTTGAGCGGAGGATGTGAGGCTGCAACGACACCTTCAAGCGCTGATGCATATGTAGCAGCCAAGTTTTTGTTAACTCATGCCTTGGGCGATGGGTACCCTCTCCCCCCTGTAGGTTAGATCTTTTGGCAAGCAGCAATGTTTCGTGGCCAACGTATTACGGGATAGTACGTAGTGTGAGGAGAACGACTCGTCACCTCTTGTTGGGGTAATGCAAGCAAATCTGTCATCAAAGTCTATGTCTTTTCTCTCTCTTCGGGTACATCATATTCTTTGTCAGCATGTTTTTTTGGTGCACATCACATTGTGGCAACGTAGATGAGAGAAAATGCACAGTCGTTTCATTTCAAGTGATCTTTGGTTCATTTATAGCACCGATGTGAGAAATTCCCAGAGGAAAATTGTATTCTACACGGTAGCATTGGTGCTTCTCTGAGGCAAATCGACAAAGGGATCGTCGGCAGGATCCGAGTGCCATCGGTACTCCAAGCCAAATGCAACAAATCGGGCGTGTCCCAGTGCCTTTTCTTTGTCGAAGCCCGGGATCGCCGTTGCGTCTCCCTTGGCGCTTGCCTTTTGTAGTGGAGTGGGAGCGGCTTTACGATCCTCGGGAGCAACATAGGTGTTGGCGAGGAACGCAAAACCCGCGTCGATACCGGCCGTGACGCCCGACGAGGTCAAGAATTTGCCATCTTGCACCCAGCGGGCACGCTTTTGCCACTGGACGCCCGGGTCTAAAAGGGAAAAAAAAGGTTAATGTAAGCTAAAAGTGACGGGACTATGTATGGTAAGCCCAACTGCACGTACACTTTGGCGTGAATTCATCATAAAGGCGCTTGTTTGTTGTTGCCTTGCGGCCATCGAGCTGACCCGTGGCAGCGAGGAGGATGGATCCCGTGCAGACGGTAAAGACATTGGCTGCACGGTCGGCAAGCTGAGCGATTTGCTGCAGCAGAATGGGATCCCACACCAGAGGCATCATGCCGAACCCTCCCGGGATGAAGAGCGTATCGAATTGCTCCTCTTGCTTGAGAGCTTCGGCCAAGGAAAGGTTGGGCAGAGTGCCAATCCCGTTTTTGATGGAGGATTCCAAGCCATGCGGAGCACCCAGGTTGTGGATGTTGACCAGCTTGAGAGTGTAGTAGTCGCTGCGGGGGACAATAGCGCCCAAGGGACCAAAGAGATCGAGCGCTTCAAACTCGTTGTAGACGAGCGAAAGGATGCGGTGCTGCGTGGGCATTTTTTTTTCTTTTTCAAAATGCCAAGTCCGAGTTTTTTGACCAACACAACCTTTTTGCAAGAGTTGAGGGATTTGACGAAGTTTTCACTTCTTATTTTGTGTGTATACTGTACCTAGTGCGGAGCAATCGGACTCTGGCTGGAGAATCCGTGGAGAGAGTTGTTTGTAGCGTCCGCGGACCGAGTTCGACAGTCCGTAGCGCGAATCTTTGCTTTGCCTCCGAGTAATGTATTCTACGTCCGCCTCAAGAGCGCTGTCACAATGCAGGTGCCGTTCGTCACTGACGGATCGAGCACTTGGTGAGAGGCCAGTGATGTTACGACAGGCGGAGCCGGCGCCGTTGACAAGGCCTGGGAAGAATTGTCGAGGGCAGAGGATTCTTTCATTTCTTTGGTTCATCTCTCTCTTGCGTTTCGATGCACGTGCTAGTGAGGTCAGGTTCGTTTTGATGGGCTTGACCTATTGAGGCCTAGTGGCAATTCGGGTTCAATGAAATCCAGCGCCAGCATCCAGCATCCCCCATAGGTAGTTAACCTGTAGGTACCTACTTCGTACATCCTTCTCACACAGCTGGTTATTCAATTCTACTGGCTACTTCATACTACATAGCTCTTTTGCCCCTCCTTATCTCTGTTCGGCCATAGATCTGAAAGCTGCAGTGATGACGCGCGCAAAGCACCGTAGTAACGCGCAAAATTCCCTATTCCCTCGCCAAGTATGCACAGCTCTTCGAAAAGAATGGGCTCTTACGGTTTGAGACCTAGCCGCGAAAACATACCTTGGTCTTTCCATGAGACCTAAATATTCACGGAGCTGATTTACAATTCTCGTACTAAATCTGTCTGTATCTTCTAGCAAAGCTAGAACTCTAGACGGTCGCGCTGCGAGCTCTCATAGAATAAGAACAATATATTGTTGCAGCCAATTGTGCTAATCCATTTCTAGAAGTGACAAAAGTACTCGAGTGATAAGCTACCAGAAGTTCTCTCAAGCATTTCCGTTTGCTGCAGGAGCTTCTTCGACTGTGCCGTCATTGCCATTGACCTCCTTCTCGGCATTCTCTGTCCCGTCGAAGCGGTGATCACGAACAAAGAGAACAACCACGAAGAAGGCAACAGCTGCAAAGCCAACGCCGAGCCAGTAGGCACCACGATACCCAAGAACAATGTCGCTACCGCCCTTGTTGACGTGCGCCTCTACGGTGGCAGCAACACCGAGGCCAATGGCAATCGAGTATTGCACCACCGTTGAGATAAATGACCCGGCCACACCTTGCTCCTCTGGCAAAACCGCATTGGAGATGATAATACCAGCCGATGCAAAGGAGAGGTCCGGCCCTCCAACGACGAGGAGGCAGGCTGGAAAGATAAAGGCCCAATAGACTTTTGAGTAGTTGGCAAAGCTCATCAAAAGGTTGCCGATGAGGAATGAGAACATCGAAACGCCAAAGATGTACTGGGCTGGAACCTTTGGAATAAAAATGCCGACCGATGCCGTAGCAAAGAGACCTCCAATGACTAGAGGAACCATTTCTGCCACGGCAGAGAGAGGAAGTTCCTTGTGAATTGTGAGAATGAAGATGGTCGTGTAGTAAAGGAAGATGCCAAAGGACATCCAGCCAAAAGACATTGCTGTCACGACAGGAGTAAAGCCTTTGCGTCTCCAGAGCGAGTTGGGCAAAACTGGTGCCGAGACGTGTGACTGAGAAAAGGCAAAGGCGACGATAAAGACGATGCCGACTATGAGAAGGGCGTATGTGTAAGGCTCTTGCCAACCAACCACAGATGCTTGATTCCATGCAAAGGCAAAGAGGATGAGACCAGCAACGCCGAGAAAGGTGCCGATGTAGTCGAATTGCTTGAAACTGAGTCCTGGAACAGGGGAGCCAACGCTGTGTGGAACAACGACAAAAGCCGCAATGCCGAGCATGAGGCAGCTAATGGCCCAGAACCAGAAGCCCCATCGCCAAGTGACTTTCTCAGCAAAGGCAGCACCAATGAGGCCACCAAAGATGTAACCCGAAGGAGCGCAAAAGCCGAGGAAAGCAAAGGCAAGGTTCTTCTTGACCGAAAATGGTGGGAAAGCTCGCCCCAAGAGTGCAAACGAGTTGGGTACCAGAGCGCCATTGCCGACGCCAGTCATTGCTCGAGCAAAGTCGAAGAAGACAACACTGTGTGCAAAGCCGCTGGCAAGAGACCAAATGGCCATCCAGATCCATCCAAAGATGAAGACATACTTGTGGCCGAAGTGGTCTCCCAGTCGTCCAGTCACCAAGACAAAAGCACCACCGCACAGCGAGTATGCTGCCAGGAACCAAGACATTTGTCCATTGCTTGTCACATTGAGAGCACGACCGATTTGTTGCACAGAATATGCCGTGTTTCCAAGACCTCCGACGGAAAAGAGCTGAGACAAGCCAATGACAAGGATAAAGATAGCCTCTTGAAATGGAGACGAGAAATGGGAGGGTGGAGCAGCTGCGTCCGGCTCGCCAGCGCCACCAGGTCCGGCAGCGGCGCTATCAGATCGCTCAGATGCTTCTTTGCTGAGAGGTCCGTCGTGTGGAATTGTAGATCCGCCGGTAGAAGACATTATGGTCTTTGCAAAGTGAACGCTTATAACGGGAAAAAAGTTTGTTATGCCAGATAAAATTGGTGTCCAGTGTGGGCAAGTAAGGATGGGCACTTCTTTAGGGCACCGGCTTTATACTGTTTTTGATCTCAGCCCTAAATTTGTGATTTGATTAGGCGTGTTGTCATGGACATTGCATTGTTGAGCTTGCCATACCCGCAGGCACGGAGGCTCGTAAAGCTCCGCGGAATCTGGCGTGCTGACCAAAGACTCCGAAGCCAGAAACGAATCCCGTATCCGGTAAGCGCTAAAATAGCGTCGCGAAGTCGCGTTGTTCAACGTCTATCTTCCTTCGTTGTTCCTTCACCACAACACCGATATTGATCCATATTGCTGCTTGTTCTCAGAGCATTTGTCAACCAAGTAGACCTCAAATTCACCACTGCTCATTACAATGCAGACAAACGCACCTAATGGAGTTGCAGAAGCAGCCTGTAACAATTCGCAAGGGCAGTCGGCTTCTTCGCAGCCTGAACCGCCACAGAAGACGGGTAAAGACAAAAAGATTTTGAGCTGCCACTCTTGCAGACGGCGAAAGCTCAAATGTGATCGTTCTGATCCCTGTGGTGCTTGCCAGGCACGAGGCGAAGGTCACTTGTGTACCTGGGAGGAAGGCCAAAGACCAGAGTGAGTCTTGTCAAAGCTTTGCATTTTGATTTTATGACCTTTGATAATTGATCCTGGCGTGCCGTTCGCTCCTGTTAGGAAAAACAACCGAGAAAGTCTAGAACAACTTCCAAACTTGATTTTGAAGCTTACAGAAGAGGTCAAGGAGCTCAAAACCTCTAATTCAGAGTTGATGGAGAATATCCGATACAAGGAAGGAGCAGCATCTTTGGAAGGTCTCTCGGCAAAGTTGAGCACGACGCCAGATATCATTCCATCGCTTGGTAGGTCTGATGCGAGCTCCCTTGGTTGTTTTACAACTGTGTCTGTTGGAACGAGCCCCATTCTGACTATGTGCTCTTCTTTCCCTCAAGGGTCAGATTCCCCATACCAAAGTCCTAATCGCAAACGATGGACGCAGTCTCGAATTGCTACTTTGCTTCCTGAAAGTCCTTTACTATGGGGTTTGATTTCGCAATTCGTGAGTATTACTTTATCGTCTAGTAAGGAGAACAGTAGTTTGGCTTATTACTTGTTCTGATGTTCCATGGCATCAGCTTCACGCTTCTGGATCGCTAACTGGATTCATCGATGTTCACCAATTGGTCTCTGAAGTCGAAGAAGTGGAGCAAGTTCGTAAAGGGATGGAGAATTGCGGCTCGCCCGTTTCTCTTGATCATTTTGACGTCAAAGTGTCACTTATCCTTGCGTGTGCAAGTCTTGCTGCTGTGAATCTTGACGCGGTCAAAGCGCAGGAGCTCGGTATTGCTCGTATCAACATTGATGCTTTTGCAAGAGATCTGTGGAGAAAGGCAAGGTCCTTGATTACGCATTTAGACTTGGACTCTTTCACTACTGGTTTTGAGGCGAGCATGTCCGCGTTGCCGAGAGCACAGCCTTCTCTAGCCGACTCTCATGCGAATTGTCAACAAACAGGGTCCGCTTCTACTTGTGCCTCGATTTTGCTATTGAGGGTTGTGGCCATCAAGATACTACTGCTTCTAGCCGCTCGATCGTTTGCAGCACCTTCCGAGTGCCTCAAGCTCCACCTTGACACTATTTCTTCTGCCGCCGAAGCTTCTTTGGATTCACCCTGGGATGACGATATGCCACTCGAAGAACGTGAATGGCGATGGCAGCTTTGGTCTTTTCTCTGTGTTCTTGACTGGACTTCTCCAGGCATTTACCACAATGGCAGCTATTTTATTCGTCCCGAAATGCACAGCGACCCTCCGTCAAAGGTTCCAGGGATTCCTGATGATGGAACACACTCGCCTACAATGGAAACGGAGCACTTGGAGAGACTGAGCCAAACTAGATACTTTTTAGAGTACGCGCTAGCCCTCGCCAATCTTTCTCGTAGAGCAGAGGATTGCATCATCCGCCCTGGTCCCATCTCGCCTGCTCAAGCTGCCGAACTTTGCTCTGAGCTGGATGCACTAGACAACAAGCTGAGTTTCTATCAGTTGCTCGGTGGTGGTGCAGGACGAGGAGGAGAAGGTATTGGTCCAAACAATAGAGTCAGCGGCAGTGCTAGTGGAGGAGGGAGAGTTAACCGAAGCGGTAGCAGCCACACTTCAAACGAGCATCGAGTCTCTCTTCAAAGAGCACTCCAAGTGCAAAACGTCCATCTTAGTCTTGAGCTGGGCCTTATCCGCTTCAAACTGTTCCGTCACGAAGCTTTCCATCTAATGCACGACGTCATAACTTCTGGACCACTTCGGATGATGTGTATGGATGCTTGCATGGATGCTTGCATACTCGTCCTATCTCAATGTAGAAATATTGGCATGGGTGTCCCGCACATGGTGAATCTAGGAGCCGAAGGAATACGAAGTATGGTAACCGACCTCACAAGTGGTGCCAATGGAGAAAAACGCCCTTTTCCAGGAACTTTCCGTCGAATCATCCAGCCAGCTTCGTCAGCAGCTCTTGTAGGGCAAGTTTTGCTCCATGCTTCGCAATCTGCCGATGGGCTCGGTCTGCTGATACCAGACAAGCACACAAATACATCGAGACCGATGTCGAGAGCAGGAATCAACTCGTCTATCGGTGGTAACTCAACCAGTGACTTTTACTCCTATGCGGAACGATCAATGGAAAGCTTTACCCCACATCATTTTGCAAATGGCAATGGTGGCGCCTCTTGGATTGGTCGGTTTGGACGAGAAAAGGTCAGCATCCTTCAGTGGCATGTCAATACTGTCATGATTGAATTGGAAGCATTACAATCGACTTCACCATTGGCAAGATATAGATTGGCCCTACACCGGCAATGCATGTAGAATAAATTGATAGAGTAGGGAGTATTGATGCAATTTGTTAGATTCGGTGCTTTGTCTTCAAGATGGAGACTAATGCGTGTTTGGCCCAGCATATTGTCTATTTTCCAGGTGATCAACTTTCGCGTTGGAAGAGTAGCCTTCTCCCGATGAGTGTCCCACTCTTTTTTATTCCTCCTTTTCTTCTTGTTTGCAGACTTGCTGTTGTCATACGTACATGCGTGGCTAGACTAGATAGAAGCATTTCGCTATCCTTTTCACACACAATCCTTCCTGACCAAAAACGTTTCTTGCGCAATTCCACGTTTTCAAAGGACGCAAATCACAAAAGACCGTTTATTTATTCGATTCTCAAAAACCGCGACAAAATTAAAAAAACAAAAACAAAAACAAAAACAAAAACAAAGAGCGGAATCTAAACAAAATTTTACGATATATAGCAAAAAAGAGAGGGGAAAAAGCAACGAATCTCTACACAGACACCTCCTTCGGAAGTGTGGCAAAGGCAGGGGCATCTGCGACATGCTCCTTTTCCCGGCGAGCAGCAGGCACGGCATCCGAGGCCCGGACAAGAGCCTTGACTTCATCGACGGCCAAAGGAGGATTCCACGCGATGGCCGCCTCTTCGTCCGTCCGCTCCTTGCCGCACGAGTAGCACTTCTTCCAATCCGGACGGAGGACGAGCCAGGAAGCGCAGTGGGAGCATTGGCGGGCAAACTTATCCTTGAACGTCTTTTCTTCGCTGTAGTTGAGGTAGATGTCGTAGTAACGCAGCAGGCCGTCCCATCGGAAGTTGAAGCGGTTCGAGTCCACGGCAACCTTCTTGATGCGGTTGGAAAACTCAATCAGCTCGCGCACCGTGGCGTCGGGCACCGAGTCTTCCAGAGGAATGGGTCCGATGAGTTCAATGGCTTTGCGCGCAACGGCATCGTACTCGGGGACCATGGATCCCCATGCCCAGTTGATCGAGTGGGGAACGTACGTCTGGAACGTCAAGTTGTAGTCTTGCCGGATGAGCTGCCAGCCTGGAATACCGATACCCGCAAAGAATTGCCACAGGCATGAGATTTGAGGACCCAGTCTTGGCTCACGGAAGCAGACGTAGTTGAAACGATTCATCTGGTTGAGTGCTGGGTATAGGCGCTTGGCAAAGTCATCGTAAGGAGCCAATGTCTTGCGGATTGAGAGCTCGGCACCCTCTGCATTGGTGGCACTCTGTGCAGCCTCGAGGGCCTTGTGCGTGAGCTCGGCGGCGTACGTCGACGTAGACATGGCGGCCGTGATACCGGGAGAATGGAGTGGGTTGGTGAAACCACAGGCATCGCCAATGGCAAGCCAGCCGGGGCCAGAGACAACAGGAGACTGATATGTCAGACCCTTGCGGACGAACCAAGTCGTGCCTGGGCCGTAGAGGTTCTCGATGAGCTCAAAGTGGGTCATGAACTCCTTGATGAGAGAGTACTTCTCGACCATGTAGTTGAACTTGCGCTCAGCTTCCCTCGTTCCATATGCAGACATGTCTTCGGGGTACTTGACGTCGTTGCGCACAGCAAAGCCAATGCTCGTCACCCACTGGAACTGGAGTCCAAACATCTTGGCGAGTTCCTCTGAGCTTGGGATTTGGTCACCTGGAACACTCGCCTCGGCGCAGTCGAGCAAATACGATATCATGTCCATCAAGTTGGCAGTGGGGCTACCTTCCCATGAGGGGAAACGAATGATCCAGGCCCAGCCTTCGGGGAAGCATAGGTGATTGGTGTGTAGACCTTCGTAGAAGCGGAGAGGAATCTTGCTCTCATCTTTCGGGCAAGTGAAATAACCCCAGAAGGCGTCGTAGTTCCATCCTTCGAAACGGTGAACAGGAGCATTCTTGGAAGCCAACTGACGGAACCGGCCGGTCGCATCGACAAGGAGCGAAGAGTCAATCGTTGCCGCAGGCTTGCCATCAAACTTGCCCTTGGCAATTTCAATTTTGCTCTTCTTGACACCACCTTGAACCTTGGTGGCACCAAAGTCGACTTGCCTTCCATGGTATATATTGACACCATTCCGTTGCGCAAGGAGTGTAAAGAGAAGCTCACTGATCGTCCGCTCGATTTGGAAACCGCTCAAGAAGACACCTGGTGTGCCGTTGCTGCAAAAGTCTGTGTACTTTCCTTGGTTCTCCCGGTCGAGAAAGTAGAAGCACAGTCCATCCTTGAGGCCAAAGAGCCGCAAGAGGTACTCGGCCGTGAGACCATGCATCTTGCACCACAGAGAAAAGAGGGGAAGGGTGCTCTCGCCAATCTTGTATCCAGGCTTGCTGCTCTTTTCAATGAGTGAGATCTTCAGGTTGCCTGGCTTGTACTTGGCTGAGTGAATGGCGTAAACGAGACCATGCATACCACCACCGGCAACGACAACGTCAGAATCGTTGGGAAGATCCGAACCAGCTGCATTGTTGGAGTTGAGAATCTGAGCATCATTCAGGTTGCCTGCTGCAGCGCGCTCAGTAAACGTGTGCTTTGGAGTAGGTGCCGTAACAGTCATGATGATGCGTAGTACAAGTGTGAACAAGAAAGCAGATGGAGAGACAGGAGACTGCAGGATGTCGTGTGCGCTTTCAAAAGTGGGAGCATTTGGGACAGCTGGCATGGACTTTTATGTCTTTCTCTTGGGAGCGGACGAGCTTCTCCCTTGTCTGGCCCAATTGACTGCTCCGCCGAACAACCATATGCAGAATGACACTTTCCACGGCTTTGTCGTTTCATGCTTTCCGCCAGCATGTCCAGTGTCGTGCGAGGCCAATGATAACGCCAAGTGGTCAGCAGGCTTCCGACCGCATATACGCGGACCTCGCACGTTGACGTCCCGCGGACACGCACTTGGAGCATTTGGCGTCTACCATAGCTCCTGCAGAGCGCGCTTGATGCCTTACCTCACTGTGGTTTCCGAGGATGGAGATGTCAGGAATAGACAATTCTGGGTCATTGAACCTCTTCGTTACAACATGGACTACACTCCGAATCTCCTAGTGCATCTGTACGCTCCGTACCCGCCGAAAGTTCCGAGTATTGTTGTCGAGTTCATTCTCGGAAGAGTGTCATTCAGCAGACAATTCTTGCAACTGAAAGACCTGTGCGACGGACCATTTTTTTATTGACCTCAGCACATTGCTTCAGTAGCAGTCCGACGTAGACACTAGCACCTCACACTTATATGGGTTTTTCTGCCTCTCCACTTTGCAGGAACGCATTTAGATTCAAGCACATTTCTTCTACACTGCGAGTACAAAGCTGTACTTTTGCTTCTTCTTATCTAGCCATGACTGGATCTCCCTTTACGCTTTACACGCACGCTGGTGAGGCATCACTGCTTGACATATCAGTCAACGATTTCATCCATTCTAATTTGCCGCTTTCTGGCTGTGTAGGTCCGGGACCCAACCCTGTCAAGGCCGCCATCGCCTTGGAGCACCTTGGTCTCCAATACGACACTATTCCCCTTGGATTTGGTGAGGGCAAGGGCACAGTCAAGGATACCAACTACACTTCAAAGGTCAACCCCAACGGCCGTGTTCCAGGTCTCATTGATCATGGCAACAAGGATTTTACCGTCTTTGAGAGTGGTGCTATCCTTCAGTACCTTGCTGAAAAGGTATGACGCAGCGTGCAGGAGTACCAAGAAAATGAGCTGATGTATGTTTCCTTTGGTCTAGTACGACAAGAGCGGCAAGCTTGGTGGAAGCACCCCCGAGGAGCGGGCCAACGTGAACCAGTGGCTTGCATGGCAAATCTCTGGCTTAGGTCCTTCCCAAGGACAACTGGTGTGGTTCCTCGCTTTCCACGAGGGCGCACACGGGGAAAAGCCTGGCCCGAGCATCATTGCTCGTTACCAAAACGAGGTGGAGCGTCTGCGCTCTGTCCTTGAGACGCACCTTGCTTCCGCTCCCGGGGGTTACGTTGCGCTTGGCCACCTCACCATTGCCGACCTTGCTATCCTTCCTTGGCTCAAGCTTTCGGCGCTAGCTGGCCCAGCTCTCAAGCCTTTTGACCAGTATCCTGCCATTGATGCCTACATCAAGAAGCTCGATGCTCTTCCAGAGGTGCAAGCCGCGTACAAGAAGGCTGTCCCTCCTCCGCAGTAAATGGCCCGAGCCCACACGATAGCGGGAGAAACAGGGGTGCAAGAGTTCTACACGCATAGTTGCAGGCATATTTGGTCGGATCTGGCATGCTGCTGCATGCTTCTTGTGCTCTTGTCTAAAGCGTCCATAGTATTCCTCAAATCTAAATACATGGTCCTTGTGTCAATCTCTAGGTGCTCCTACTTGCACCGTTTATCAATCTATTTTCTCATTCAAATCGAGAACCACATAAATAAATGTCTTTTTTGACAGCAATTTTGTGAGGTAATGCCCTCACCGTTGCCCCCTTTCTAAGTATCTGGCTGTGGAAACAGGGAAAGAGCGACGAGAACAGATCTTGCAAACACAAGGTCATTGTTGGAATACAAGGTCGTATGGGGCATTTTGATATATGGGGTTGAAGCTGCTAGGAGTCTATCTAGGAGCGCGCAGGTGAAAACTCTATTAGCGGGCCTCAGCCCTATCAGCCCTATGAAGGCGGAGATTACCATCTCCCCTATTTCCAACAGTCATGGCTTTGCTTGTGCTCTACTTCTCAGCTCACAATCTCTGGAGTAAGGTTTGGATCATATCTGCCTTCAACATCATAAGTTGTTTTTTGCTTTCTGTAGTCTCTGTTAGCTGTTTACATCCTTCGCTTTTCTGCTCTTCCCAGAACAATGCCTTCTCGGAAAGGTACTTTAGTCTCTTCTCAGTTTGCAAGCTGAATGGTTCTCTACAAAGTCATCATTCAAACCACCAATTTCCGATAGAGCATCTTTGTGAGACCCAGGAACGTCGGCTCGGATACTTTCTGGGTGCAATGTTTATGCTGTGGCAGAATGTCCTTCTAGGTATGAACATGAATCCGTTCATTCTCAAAGAAAGGGGCAAACTCTGGTGACCGGAGATGCCGGGCAAAGAACGCTCAATTGCAGCGAAGCACCGATCAAGTTGAGTTAGTTTGGATTCCTGCTTCATTGTAATGAGAAGAGAATGTTTTTTACAAGTATGTTGAAACGGAGAGATGGCCCGGATTGAGATCGGAGGAGAAATTTTTCATCCTAGAGCTTTAAACAACGAAAGCCGCGGACTGCGAAGATGGTTGGCCGGCTGTACCAGTCTTTGCCAGCGGACATGTAGAATTTGTTAGTATGACATACTATACAAAATCTAAGAATAATGCTTAGAGACCCCAGGGTATCAAGCACCCGCGGAGCTCACGGTTACCGCGGAATAATGCGATACCTTTTGCCGTCTCAGTCGGACACAACCACAGGGTGGACTGCAAGGAACACGAGACGGCAAAAGAGATGGTTAGTATTTGTATAGTAGAGAGTATACTCAGTCAGACGCACCACTCCCACCTCCTATGAGCGCTGCTGTCCAACCATTATTTCTTCTTATTGCTGTCTCATTGCCACTGTAGTAGTCTTCTACGTCGTCACCACAGCGAGCCATCATGACGTCCAACACCATTGCAGTTAAGCCCAACATTGAGCCTTGGACTTTTAAGCCTCTTCAGGCATTTGGCCCATCCCGCCTCGATTTTACCAAGACGCTCTCGTTGGAGAATTCAAATTCGACGACGAGAACGGCGGCCCATGAGGCTCTGGTTGAGCGTATCGCTGAGATTATTGCCTCGTACCGTATCCGCGGCCCTGGCGATAGGTATAAAGACGTGATGGAACCCAAAATGTTGGACACACTGCGCAGCTTTATTGCCAAACAAGAACCCATTAATATGGTGGTGCCTGCGTATCCATTCAAGAGCCCCAACCATGAATCCAAGGTCCTAGGCCCCGATCCAGATGTGGGTGAACGCATGTCTCTCCAACATTTCAACTCTATTGGTGCACGCATCCAGCAAGTTTATTCGCCTGGTGGCCACGTCACTGTCGTAAGCGATGGTTCCTGTTACAATGACTTGTTGGGCGTTTCCGACGAGGAAGTTTTCGACTATGCAAAGGGTCTTCACCGCATCACCGAGAGTCTGGGACTGAAGCACTTGAAATTCACGGATCTCTTCGAGTTGGTTGGTAGCGAGAGCTCACCAACTACTGCTGAAGAGTATGCAAGTCGCATTGGAAAGCTCAAGGAACGTCTCTTTGTCTCTTTTCTTCCCCCTGGGTACGTCTTTGACGAGGACATCAAAAAGGACAACAATGCCCTTTTGACGTATCGTGCCTATATGAAGTTCCTTGAATTGGATTTGGCGACATCCTTCCGTGAAAAGGGTATGGGCAAGAGTGCTGCCAGGAAGCACAGTTCCAAGGTGGCGCGTGGCATGATTGAGCGTGGCAAGGCCTTTTCCGCGTTGGTGGCAAGCAAGTCCCCATTACACGTTCGCCTATCTATCCATGCGAGTGATAATACTAGTAAACTCTCGGTGGCATTGTTGCCTCACAAGCGGCATAGCACCTTTCCCGTCACACCTTGGCACAACACTCCCTATCTGGATGTCACGAACGTCTCTTTGAGCCTTGGCCGCAAGCCAACGGACAGTGATGTGACTTACAAGATTTGTAAGGATGAGCTTGGCCTCAACTTTTTGTGTGCCGACGTACCAATGTACAGCGTTATTGGTACCAATGAAGCGGTTGCATTTGACCAGCAGGTGAAGTTGGAGCCTCTGTATCCTTTTGGACTCAAGGTTCAAGTGCCAAAAGATACGCCCATTACACGTTTCAGTCTCAACAATGTCGCGGAACTAGCCAAGCTCCACTCGCCCATCATCTTTGAGGGACTCGATCCTATGCAGTACAACAGCGAGGTCGCCGACGACTTCCGCCGTATGGCCAGTGATGGCTTGTCGTTGAGCACTCTCCACGAGGGAATTGCCACCAGCACGAGTGTCAGCAAGGCTGCATCTTACTCTGTGCAGATCTCTACACTGCAAGATGCCTCTACAGCCAGCGAAGGACAGGCGACAAGTCACGAACAGGAACACGAGTGCCTTGCGGGACCTTTTGGGAAGTCGCTCCACGGAGTGAAGAACACTGGGTACAGTACAATTTATCAGATTCCGCACAGTCTTGGCAGGTTTTGGCACGGCGCGAAATCTCGAGTTTTCTAAACTTGATGGTTTTCGAGGCAAACAAATGCGCTTTCGAAGCATAAGATTTAGATGAATATTCGTTGCTGCGCATGGCGGAAAATGTATTGCTGCGTTCGAACATGTCAATCTAAAAATGAATTTTGGCGGGAGTCATACCTTCCTGTTTACGGAATACTCATCGAAGTACTCACTTGCCTGCCTACATACTCGCCTACCTACTCACCTAATCACTCGTTACCCTACCAGGTGGTGGACCTTAGAATCAAAATACTTTACCTTTGAAAAGGATGATAGTCGATACTAGACGAGGTGCAACTAATCTAGGAAGCCGCTGCCATCGTCCAAGTCCTACGTCACAACCCTCCCCTTGTTTTCAAAGAATCCCTTATGGACTAGCAGCCACAGAGTCCCCAAAGCAGGTATCCCAATAGCATGTCAACCCTTACTTTCTCTATGATATGGCGTGCTGGTGGTGTGCGGAGCGTGACGTGCTGCTGCTGTATGCAACCTTGCCTCGTATCTAGATCTCCAGAAGTGATTTCTTCTGCCATTGCCGCTGGGGAGAGTGGGGGTGGGCGTATACGAAACCGGTGTGCTGCGTAAATAGTGAGGTCTTCTTATAGCAGCAGGGCGGAGGTAGTGGTGTAGTTTGTTTTTGTTGTTATGAAAGGGCTTGGGATAGATAGCTTATTTAAAGAATAGGGATAGGGAAATGGAAATGGAAATGGAAATTGAAGAAGAGGTCCCTTGGTCCCACTTGTAGCTATCCACATAATACACGTCTGGACAATTCGACCAATTAGCCAACTGATCCTTTCTCCACCCCGGCGTCCCCTTTCTCGCTCGCTTCTGTTCCAGTATTCTGCGTCTTTGGTGGTGGAGCAGCGACATTCTTCTTATTGATGGCATTGAGCGTCTCCTTGACATGTTGTAAGCGGACCGAAAGGCCCCAATCCAGGATGTTGTTAAGATCGCGGCGGATATCCTTGTAATCGCGCCCAATGTCTAGCCAGTATCTCCCGATGGTGTGCATGTGGTAGATAGTTGGCTCTCCCGGTACGATCTGTGCCCAATGGACCTGCATACGCGCACTTGATGGGATCATAGTCAACGTGAAGGCGAACGAGCTCATGTCGGCGCCAGCATCCTTCTTTTCAAGCCCTGCAAATTTGTTCAGCCCCCTGATCGCATCAACCATGGCAGCGCCTACCCGGCAGGCCTGTAACTCTACTTCCTCCGGGACGCCGCCAGCGCCCTTGAAGTCCGCTGCGAAGAACGGAAAGCAAAGCCCTGGGGAGGGTTCTGAGAAACGAAGGTGCGCGTTGGCAACATCCAACTCCGTCTGCGTCAACGCCCTATGCTTGATTCCGTAAGCTAAATCGGGTTTCGGATTCTTGACGCGTGGCAAAGCCTGGAGAAGCTTGATGATTGTTGCGTTCTTGGTATCAACGCGTGGTATTGACTCTGGCCGGAATTCTCGATCCCATCTTGCATTCAGATGAGCCTTATGCCATGTTTCGGTCGTCCAGTCTGCGTCCAGGATGTCCGAGCCAGGTTCGCCGGAAGTACGTTTGTCGCGGTAGTCTTTGTGCATGTGCCGCCACATCTCAGCAACGAAGGTAGCTTCGTTAGTAGGACCATAATCTACCTGGCTCTCGAGGGCTTCTTGCTGAGAGATCTCGTCCATGTCGGAGTGCCGCTTGTGTGTGATAAGCTGTGAAGCGAAGTCTACCACCTCTGGGTACCTTTGCCTCGCTACAGGGTCCTTGATCCAAAGCTTGTTGCTCCGGAGGGCTTTTATGACATCTTCGAGGATCTTCGTATCCAACGGTGCCGCGGTATTTGTGGTCTTAGTAGTGGATGTAGTAACATCTACACTAGATTTCTTTGGCGCCACGTCACTGATAATAGAGGATCCCTCTAAAATGCGTAGATTCTCCTCGGTGAGAGGTTGCGCAGCGCCTAAAGACGGCGGTAGATGTGGAGAAGCTGGTAGCGTAGGAGCTGTTGTATGTACTGTAGGTTCTGTATCCCTTGTTGGAAGTTCCTGCTCCTATAACCCACAGTCAGTAAGTAATAAAGGCGGAAAAACACCCCCACCTATGTGAAGGTAAACTCACTTGAAGTGCTTCTGGCGGATCTTCCTGTTGCGACTGTACCCACGTTAGTGACCACGAGCAACCAAAGACTACAGCTTCGCAGCACAGGAAATACGCACGTCGGATGAACCTTCTCGTTTTCTCTTTCTGTTCATACTCCTTGAAACAAGAAAGAAGATGGGGGGAAAGCGGGGGTGGGCGAGATTAGGAAACAAGAAGTTGTGAATGATTGTGGGTCAGATAATAGCGCAGATATGGGGATTGGGAGAGTGAATGGGGAATGGATCGTTGGGCGAGTCTAAGCCCAGGGGCAAGGGTTCAAACTGATCAAAAGTCGAGAAGGTGAACGTCTATCTGGAATATTGTTGATCTGGAATCTGTAGGGAAACTTTGCAGCCGTGGTTCCAAGTGAGCACCTCTGCTGCCTCGAACGACTGATTTTCTTGAGTAACTCAGGATGGATATCAAAAAGTAAACACAGTTTGGTAAACATTTAGCAGCCGTTGAATCTAAGTATGACGCGTATTCTATCGAGAACTTTTCTTATCGTGTTATCGATAACCTTAACGCGCTGTCGCTAGGATTACAGTGTGGCATTATCCACTATCGATTTGAAACTAGCAACTATAAGCATCTACAGTGGTAAAGTAAGAATCGAATATCCTACCACCCCCGAATCCTACTTCACTTCCTCTTTCCAGCGCCCATCTTCTTTCGTTCCCATGCCCGAAACCCTAATCCACATCGGGCACCGGCAATCCCTCCACAATCCTAATCTTCCTCCCTAGTTCCTTCAAAGTCTTTCTACTCTTCTCATCCCTCAGATCACTCGCTTCCTTCTCCGTCACCAGCACGAAATCGTACGTCAATAGCAGGCTGCGGGAGGGCAGGGAGTATTCGGTGGCTAGAGTCTGAGGGAGGGGGTCAAGGTCGACGACGAGGGAGGATTTGACACCGAAGACGGCATCGGTGGTTTCGTAGGGATCGCCTCGCAAATACAAAGCTGTGATCAAATGGTCATATCCAGGCTTTTCGAACATAAAGTGCATGTGTGCAGGCCGATATGGGTGTCTGTGAAGTTTTTCTAGGAGTTTCCCGACTGGGCCGTCATGCGGAATCGGGTATGATACTGGCTTGATAGCTTTGAACCAAAAGCTGCCCTCCTCATCACTGCGCATGATGCACCGTCCGTCTGGTCCTTCACGATCGGGATATTGCACATCGTAGTGACCTTTGGAATCCGTTTCCCATATGTCGATCTTGACATTTGGGATAGGCTTGCCGTGGGAATCTTTGACAGTGCAGAGGACAAGAAGGGGAGTGCCAGCGGAATCGTGGGACATGGCATTGCCATTTGGCATCTCTTGGGCTTCATGGGTATGAAAGGGGCCGAGAACGGAGCCTTCAGTTGCGTAGGGTGGTTTTGGGTGGTCGATTGAGTCGACGAGAAGGGAGAGGCCGAGGATGTCAGAGAGGAGTATAAATTCCTAGGAATGCGGTCAGCTTCAGGTTAGTGTTAGAAATCTGATTCGCTTCGCTCTCGAGGGATCGGAGCTTACTTGTCTAACATCTGAGCAGATTTGCCCCACGGCAGTGAGAAACTCATAGCCAGCTACCCATTCCTCGGTGCTTAGCCGGGTTTCCCTGGCGAAGTCATGGAGATGACTGACGAGTCTCTCAAGGACATACTTCATGCGAGGGTCTGGACACTGGGAGTTAATTCGGACCGTGTTCTCTGTGATGTTGTCCACGGTTAGGTCTTTCAATGGAGAGATGTCAAGTTTGGATGGATCCATGGCGGAGGAATCCTTGACTTGCTCTTGCAAATCTCTCTTGAACTCTAAGCTTTTCTTCTCCGGGCCTTGTTCTACCCGCTATCCGGTTCTTAGATCTGATCGTACTCTTCTATCATGCGCCAAAGGTAGTTCTTATCAAAGGCTTAGCAATGGCATCGACGTCAGAAATTGATCTAGTGTACTGAGCAATGACACCTCTTGTAGATGTAGAAAGTTCAATCTGAGAGGATCTGAGGCCAGCCTGACTACACCTTTCGTCACGACCATGGTGGTAACGCTGCAGCAATTCACCACGCATGCCATGATGGTACGGGGTGCAGAACCTTCCGGAGTTTAGCCCGGCATTTGCGTCAGTTATGATACAATCGCTTGATTTAGCTCGGTAACCTTTGGACTGCGCCTCAAGAGCTCAAAGGCACACCGTCACACTCGTAAGATTGTTGTGCTCAACCAAAGCACTGCATGTGCTCTGGCTATTGTTTTAAACAGCATCCATACCCTCATTGCTCTCAGTTAGAGCGTTTAGAACACATAGTTAGCCATAATGGCATCAATTACCAGCCTCGACCAAACGATAACGATGCACCCTCATCCATTCCATATCCATCTTGAGCGTTCGGAAGTTTCGACCCCGATCCCCCAACTGGACGGCCACGATTCCTTCAAACGTGCCCTGAGCACCTCATACGAGGCGATAATACCCAATTCTAACGAGAACGACCCAATCGCTCGACATCCTATTACACGCTCCTCCTCAACAGACGTAGAGGGCCAAACCCCTCCCAATTACACCCTAGAAAACGATCCATATCAGCTGTCGTCAAGGCTGAGATCGGAAAGCGAGATCAACCTGATTCGCGCAAATACGTCAAGGAAGCGTGATGGATGCGGGCCCATTACTTTCAATAAAGAAGCCCAGAAGGCAAGGAAGATCCAACATTTCTATGAAAGCCAAAACGAGAATATCGAGAGATGGCTGAAGCCTGTGGATGAACACGTCCGGCAGGCTAGGGAGTTTGAAGGAGACAATCACTTGAAATTCCAGATCGCAGTCAAGGGATCTTTTGCCGCCAATGTCATTCTTGCAGGTCTCCAAATCTACGCCGCCTCGTCCTCTGGCTCGCTTTCCCTCTTCACTACAATGGCAGATGCAATTTTCGACCCAATGTCAAATGTCACGCTCATATTGAGCAACCGTGCTGTGAGAAAGGTTGATTCTAGAAGGTTTCCCTCAGGGAAAGCCAGAATTGAGACGGCTGGAAACATTGTCTTCTGTTTCCTCATGACAGCAGTTTCATGGGTCATAATTGCCTTCTCCATCTCCCAGCTTACCCAGGGCGCGCCCAAAGACAAGAATGGAAACAAAAGACTGACCAGTGACTTCTACATCACCTCTATGGCCGTCGTTGGAGCTGCCTTCTGTACGAAGCTCGCGTTGTTCTGCTATTGTTGGGCTTTGCGGAAAGTCTACTCTCAAATACACATTCTATGGGAAGATCATCGAAACGATTTGATCATCAACGGAATCGGTCTTCTCACATCTGCTGGCGGGGCAAAATTAAGATGGTGGATTGATCCCGCCGGCGCCATAGCTCTCTCCTTGTTGATCTCTACTCTCTGGCTCACCACCGCGTACAAGGAATTCCAGCTGCTTATTGGTGTTACCGCTAGTACCCAATTGCAGCAGTGGATCACTTATATTGGTGAGCCTTTTCCTTCTTGTTACTCCTCTTCTATCCCTATCCAACCCTCGACGCAGCTAGTATATCACAAACACTAACCCCACCCTTCCACAGCAATGACCCACTCCCCCATGATCACCGGTATCGACACCGTCCGCGCCTACTATAGCGGCCCGCGCATCATCGTTGAAGTCGACATCGTCATGGACCCCAACGAGACCCTACGCGCCACGCACGACGTCGCCGAGGAACTGCAGACGAAGCTCGAGAGCCTGCCGGATGTGGAAAGGGCATATGTGCATATCGATTTCGAGACGTCGCATAAGCCGGAGCATTTTTTGAAAAAGGAACTTTAGTGGGTTGCTAACTGCGAGGGGGGGACTTGGGTTTGAAATAGAGAGGGTATGCATTGGCCGGGAGTTCTTTCTATGCATTAGACTTGGATCTAGATACCAGGAGTTGAGCATAGGCTGGGTTATTAGGTAGCTAGCTCTGGTGTTTGTACAAAGAAATTCTTCTCGTGGCTTGCGTCAAAGCCCTCATATCACCACCAATCCAGAAGCACGTCTCATAAGTCATAACCCCATAAATTACACAACATAACCACTTGCGCAACTTCCTCTCATCCCACCATCCCACCACCTCATTCCCTCCACCCACAGCCTAAGTTTATATATGTTCTAACCGACCACCAGAATAAAAATTGTTCCGCTGGCGCAATGGTAGCGCGCCAGACTTCTACCCGTTTCCTTTTAAAAAATCTGGTCACAATTTGGGAATCTGGAGGCTGTGGGTTCGAGTCCCACGCGGAATGCTTTTTTTTGATTTTGTTTGTGGAGATGGGGGGATATCAAATTTTTGGGGCCATGTTAAATAATGTCTATGATAGTTTCAGTGTGAAGGTTGGAGGTTTTCTTTAAGGGTATGTATTTGGGTTTTGGGATTGGTTGGTATTTTCCCGAAACCAGAACTTTTCAGGTCCTGGTTCGGTCGATTTGGATTTATGTTTACTAGAATCGAAGGGCTGAATCACGAAGAAGTATCATAGCAACGACTGGAACCGGTCATTGGAAAATATATATTTATATTATAAACCCTCCTCTCCCCCATCCGGAGAGAAGTTGAAGGCGCTCTTTCGGCAGCCCAGTATGTCACTCGAGAAGCTACCATATAGAACCCAAGACTGCCCGCAGGCCCGGAACGCCCCGCCCCCAAAGTGCCGTGTAGCGAAGGTATCTAGGAGAACCGAGTGATCCGAATGAAAAAGGGAAAGAAAAACCTAATCCGCTGATTGCGATTGTGAATCTGAGGGCAGATGGTAGAACCAGTACTGCGCCGCGTAATCCACTTTTATGACTGCGGGCTGCCCGTCACATGTCGGTGGCGGATTGCCTCCAATGGTCTTGACGCGGTAGATCTGCTGCACGTCGCCAACTCGATCTGCGTCTACGATGAAAAGCGGCGTAGGTGGCGTGAGGAGGACTTTGAGCTGCAACCATGCGACCCCGGAGGTGCTGGCGGGAAAGTATTCCTGGGATGGGGCGGAATTGACTTTGTTGCTAAAGGTAATGCCGAAGTCTGCGGCTGCGTTGTGAAGGTTGAAGGTTGCGGTTTTGGCGTCGTTGGTGAAGTAGTGGTGGCCGGAGGTGTCGGCGCTGGCGGGGCCGTGGACGATGGCGGGGCTGTCCACAGGCGTTTGGTAGGCGAGACCGGTAAGGTAGTCTAGGGTTGCTTGGTCGGAGGAGGCCACGCAGGTGGCGTTGAAGAGGGTTGCGACGGCGCCAATGGGGACGGGGGTTGCGGAGGGTGAGGCGCACGTATAGTTCTGGAAAGGCTTTAGTAAAGATGATTCAATGGAACGTGGTGGCATTATAAACTGGACGACTAACCTGTGTTCCGCGTCCGATAGCAACATGGTACAGTGCAAGAGAAGCGTTCGTTGGAAGTGCAGAAGACGGAAGGGTGGCATTGGACAGAAGACAACTCGATGCATCCTTGGGTAAAGGATGGTCTCTCGCCTTGGCTAATCTTCTCGATACAGCTTCATAGTATTCCATAACAGGCTCGGACCATGGCTCTTCACCCCGCTTTTCTATCGCAGCCGACCATGTCAAACCCGCCAGACATGATAGAAGTATGAGTGATGGTTGCATGATGGAAGTGAGTGGACACGAGAGTCAGGGAGAGAGGATGTTGGTTAGATCCGGACCGACAAGCACAGTTACAATGTCCAGATTGAAGTGGCTTGAGTGTAGCACAGCGTAAATGCATTGTGGAGGAGGTCATGTTTGTTTCTTATGTATATTGTCCAGGTTTCTATTCTGGTCGATGCAATACCGACACAATGGGAAAATTAACGGGGTTGACGATATGGAAGCTGGGAGATCTAAAAACAAAATTGATGGCGCTTGCAGTGGCAGCTGTCCAGGCCTCTTTGGCCTGAGTTGCCTGGGATAGATTGAGGGGGGATGCGGGTTGTATGCACAATCCTTACCTGGGCGGCTCCGCGAAAGAGAGGGAAGGACGTGGCCTTGCCGATTGGCTGTTGAATTAGGGTTGCACCAATCAGGAAAGATTGCAGACAGCGTCGCAATTGCCCAATGTTGCTGGTCTTGCGGAGGCAGGCTGGGTGGTTGTATATTTCGGTGAGATGGGCTGGAGCGCATTAGAGCATTGCTGTGTTCGACGACTTTCCCTTCAAGCAGAGACTCTGTTCGCACTTGGGTCCGAGAGGAAAACACAGAATCATACCACCTTCATTTGAGCTTTTACCTCAGAATCAAGGTTGATTGACTAAAGGGTAGCGCAGTCTAAAATCAGGTGGCCCGGGTTGGAACCTATCGTTAAGTACCTTATGCACCTCCAGTTGTTGGTGATAGCAGATCCACCCGGGCGCTTCGAGATCCTGCGGGTGAACCGTGGACCAATCACTTATGCAGCCAAGTCTGAAAACCGAACATCTGCTCTCACTCTACGAACACCATCGTGGATCCACAACGACCAGGCCACCTGTTATGGCGCTCAATCCTTATTTTATCGTCTGATCTGGTTGGGTGGGGAAGACGATGAGGCTCAACGGGAAGCGTTTCGATAGAAGTCCAATGACATGTTCCCTCTACCTCGTCAACCGTAAGCGTGGTGGTAGCAAGAATTTGACTCGAGCTTATCAAATTGATGTAGAACCCTGAGTCAAGGACCTTGGCCACACCGAGACAAGGCAACTTCATGCAGTTATTGGTCGACGTTATCCTTAAAACTTGCTGCTTAACATCAAGTAAGAATGTCTTCTACGAAGGATTGGCTTGAAATCCCTCTGGATGCCAATCGCCATGTTGTGCAGCCGCTCCTGGATTACCGCCCAGGGCACTCCCACCGGCTACGACGGCTCCCGCCGCCTCGCCGAGGTTGCTTGCGTGCTTCTCTATATCGACGGTCTGCATCCAATAGAGCATGATGAAGATCAATATATGTAACGCTAAGCAGTATCCAGCAAATACGTTCCGACTCGTTCGATTTGCCAACACCATACGGGTGATGGAATAAACCATCCGCTCTGGCAGACTCATACGTTTGTAGGCTCGTGTCGATTCCCGCCCTCTGAAGGCGGCAAAGGGGGAGATGTTGGCTTCGTAAGCTGATCGATACCGGTCTGTCGACAGTCCGGAAGATGTATCCGCGGAAATTTGTATGGCGGTAGACTGAGGTGTTTGAGAGAGCGCTGAAGCCGATGCAGACGGTTGGCCTCGGCTATATGTTGAGACGTAACGGGACTTCTCATAGAGGTTGAGGTTGTCCTTTTGCAGGGAAGCGATCTCCTGACGCAACGAAGATACAGTGCTGTATTGTATCGAAAGCTCTCCTTCAAGTTGGGCATTCTTTTGCTTGAAGCGGTCTCTCTGGGCTTGGATCATCGGCAGGATTCCAGATCCGCCTCCGACCGCCTCCCCCGCACGGATCGCATCCAAGGTGCCGCGTGAGTTATTCTGGGGATCGAAACCAGATATAATCGAAGATGTTGGCGAAGTCCTCCCTCGGCGGCTCCCAAGGGAATTGGCATTATAAGCTGTCGATGCCGGATATCGAGATGTATAAGTCCCAGTAGTGGACATAGCTGATGATGGAAAGGTAGTCGAGGCCTCCTGTTGAACTCGGGTCAAATCGGTTTCCAATATTGCATTTAGGCTCCGCGACCGCTCCAGTTCTGCATTTGTATTTGACAAAGTCTCTTGTAAAGAATCCAACTGTCGTTGTAAATCTTGATGGGATACCCTCAAAACGGCCATCTCGTTACTTAGCTTCTGATTTCTAGCAAGCAGCAATTGTTCGAGAGTTTCCTTTTTCCCATCTCTAGCTAGATCGTTGCCTTGAACGAGCTCACGATCCATATCGATATCGCCATCATCGTTCGCGGCTCTACCTGTCTCGTCATCATCGAGCGTGGAAAATTCGATAGACTGCAAAAGGCACGTTAGAGAACATCACTGCCTCTTTGCTATTTATTGGCATACCTTGAACATTTCCAGTTCTCGCTTGACTTCTGGATAGTCGCGCCATGAGTGGACTTTGCCACGCAAATCTTCCCTATCTTGCAGCAACGATTTTGTGTCTTTTTCCAGATTACGAATTCGACTCTCTTGCTTTCTCAACTCCGAATCTCTCTCCATTTTGCTTGCTTCAAGCTTTCTCAGCAGAGAGGAGTTTTCCGATCGCAAGCGGGCACTGGCTGAATCTTCGTCCTTCGTTGGTTTTCGATGGTCGTTAGAGGAAGCTTCAGCGAGCTCTATTCGCAGTTGTTCGTTCCTTGCTTCCACTTCCGCCAGGCGTTGACTCGTCCTGTCAAGGTCTGAGCTTACGATCTCCAGCTCCGCAGCGCTGACGGAGATTTGATGGCTCTCGTTCTCACTCTCGCCGGTCTGTCCCAAGCGTTGAGCTACTTCATAGCTGGCTTTTAGTTCGTTCAGAAGACGGTCTTGATTCTCTACTTTCTCCTCTAAGCTGCGCTCTCGGGACTCCCAGTTGTCCTTTTTCTCCTCAACTACGGCTTTCCATTGATTCTCGACCTCTTTCAATCTTGATTCTCGCGATTCCTCCAAATCTTTCCGTGCAGCACGTTCTTCCTCCAGTTGGCGCTCCGCATTGTCAAGCTGATTTGTAAGGTTGGCTATGCTCTTCTGAAGGTGCTCATTCTCCAATGTCAACTTAGGCAATGTATCTTCGGATAGTGATAGAGCATCGACGGACGCTTCGAGCAGAGGATAAGGGTCCGGGGCTTCGGAGATTGAGGAGTATGTCTGTAGAAAAGCAGCAGAAGTCGTCTTGCCGTGACTTGTTAGGAGGTCAATGAACGTCTGATATGCTGCCTTCAAATTAGAAGCTTAGATTGTAATTGCATAGTACGACAATTACCTTTCAATAAGCCCTTGAACTCCCCAAGCTTTGCCTCATCATCGAGCTTTCTGAAATCCTTCGTTTTCTGGGCCAAGTCCTTTCTTGATAGTAGAGCATCTCGTTGTTGAGAGACAATCTCTGACGCTGTGTTGTCCAATCCAGGTACCAGCCTGGTCAGGTCAATATCTGGGGATTAAGAGATTAGCTTTCTGCTCCACGGAACATAGGTGCACCACTTACTCCTCCAAGCTGAAATTGCACTCTGGAACTTGTTGGTCTCTGCGGAGGGACGAGACACGCCATTACTTAGAGCTGAAGATGTTGAGCGACCGTCTTTCGTGGTACTTGAGCTGTCGTTAAGACCATCTCGGTCACTGTCACCAGATGACCTGCTCTCTGCTACAGCAGACACGTCCATGATTCATCCGCAGTTCCAGATGTTATGAAAGGGGCACTGCATGGAATTTGCTAAGATTCGACGCTTACATGTCTATGTACCGTCAAATGTTTACTGTATGAATGGTTTCGAAGTAAGTCCGTATCGTCCGGGGAATTCTTTGACCGGCAGCCGGAATCTGTCCACAAGGCGCCCCACCCCCCTTCACTAACGGAAACGCCTCCAATTGCAGTACTGCTCTATCAAAAATGTAAACTCTCAATCCCGGCCTGGGTGACGGATCCAGGCACAAAAACTTAACGATGGCACCTGAAGGAAGCCCTGAACCATACCAGAGTGCTTCGCGCGGCCCCTACGTCTTAAAAAAACTTGTTGAAGATGTTCCGCTCTCTGCGGATGGAGAAGCACAGGAAGCCCAGATTACCTGTGTTGAATTATGTGGTTAGTCCTTATATAGACACCGGAACACCCTACCTTAATGGAATTCTGAGCTTCGAAGAATTAATGGCCTTTTCATATTTGCACTTTGCTAATTCGTACTTCTTCCAGAGACCAACCTATATGTTGGCACGTCCACTGGAGAAATCCTTCACTTTGTCTCAATCCCACCTGATCCGGCCGATGAGTCCAATTCCCCAACTTTCATCTTTGCATCTAGGCTTCAGCCAACTTATAATCAAGCCCAGGACGACTTTCTTTTCTCAAATGGGGTGCAGCAAATCCTGGTGCTTCCAAAAGTCGACAAAGCGTGCATTCTTTGCAATGGTACATTGTCATTCTATAGCTTGCCTGAACTAACACCTGCCTTTGGTAGTACTGTGGTCTCTAATTGCAGCTGGGTGGGAGGAGCAAACCTCAATGAAGCTGAAGTGGCAGAAGGAGATGGAGAGGTTATTATGATCTGTGTCAAAAACCGGATTAGGCTTGTTCGCATTGGTGATGAGGCTCGTCGTGTTAGAAACATAGAATATCCTGGATGTCTTGTGGCTACTCGCCGCGCCAATTTCGCCTGCGTGGCTGATGCCCATTCATACGCTCTACTTGATGTTGATAATCAGCAAAAGATATCTCTCTTTCCTATTTCGTCCTTGGATGACAACGCTGGCGGTGGGCAAGTGGAGGATATTGCTACAAGTCTTGATCCAGGCTTTCGTAGCTCCAGCCCGAGTCGTCCTACTTCTGGTGAAGGTCCTGGCGGAGGGAAAGGCCACGGCAGGGGCTCAAGTCTAGGTGCGTTTGCGAGTAGCCTTGGGCGACGACAACAAAGTCCACAGGCAAGAAGTCAAGACAGGTCAGGTCTCACCACTCCGGAGCCTGTTGGAAGAGCCACTTCGCCGTTGCAAAGTTCATCCCTCAACAGGTCCGATTCGAAGGCCGGAAGCCCGGGTAGGGTGCCTTCGCATTCTGACAAGCCTCTGCCACCACCGCCTGAAGAACTAAGCAAGCCTAAGCAAGTTTCACTATTAAAGCAAGATGTACACAGCTTGACGCCACATATATGCTCCCCTACACCTACGGAATTCCTACTGACCACCGGCACTGCCCCTATGGAGCCTGGTGTTGGTATCTTTGTCAATCTCGACGGTGACGTCGTTCGAGGAAGTGTGGAGTTTAGTCACTATCCCAGTGCCGTCGTCGTAGACGGGAGCGGTGTGGAAATTGAACGTGTCCAAGGTACCGAAGAGGAAGACCGTGAAGGCTTCGTCCTTGCTACCATGATGCGGCCAGGAGACAGCGTAGAAAAAGAGGTAATAGAGATCCAAAGGTGGGATGTGGATGATAGCGAAAGTAAAGAGTGGTTGACAGTCCCCACGTCTAAGTCTCATATGAAGAGCGGGGAGGGTGATGAGACACCCTTAAGTCCCAAAATTGGTCTCCGACTTCTTCAGACTGCAGCGGTTGTTCCCTTTCCAGAAGTTGGCCAGGTCCTGCGTGCAACACGTTTACGACTAACCAGCAGCAGTGCAGATGCTTCGTCAGCGGAACGTCAAAAATCAGATAGACCAGTAGAAGAATGGGAAAGGAACAGGACTCGGGAAGAAGATGGGTTTAGTCGGCGCTTAGGGGGACGAACGAGCCACATTGCGGTATGGTCAGGCTCTTCGATCTGGTGGGCTGTCCGAAACCCGCTCGTCATCAGGCTGGATGCGGTCATCGATCAGATCATTGGGGCATATCTGGGCAAAGAATCATATGTCACGATAGATCGAAGTCAGATTATCAAGATTGTGAACGGGATCCGAGGGCAAGAACCGAGCACGGAAACCGAGTTCTTAAGCCTAGAGTATATACGTCAAAAGACAAGTCTAATCTTATTTGCCGACCTACTCGCCCGGCCGTCCATGATGTCTACTCTAGAAGGCGCGGATAAGCGCATTACAGAAGGTTTGATGATGGAAGGTGGTGTGGAACCGCGTGTAATGCTTTCCTTGATCCCGCAACTTCGGGATGAAATCATTGAAGGTCCAAGAGGCATTTGGATACACGCAGGCTTGAGCTGGATCATGGAGCACTACCGGTCCTTAATGTCTGGGAGCCGGGGGGTTGGAGAATCACATGATCAAGGCAACTCAGAAATCACAAACCTTATCAAGCGATATCTTTCGGCTTGGCGACAACGCAAGGGCTTTGGCAGTATAGCAGATGAAGTCCAGGTTTTCCAGACCGTTGATGCGGCTTTACTGCGTATACTACTCGAACAGGACAGGCAAAATACAAAGAAGTCTTCAATGCCGTCATCAGCCAGAGCTGAGCTATATTCCCTTGTGGATTCTGGAGTCGAATGCTTTGAGCGAGCGGTCGTACTCTTGGAAGATTATCACCGTCTGTATGTACTTAGTAGGCTATACCAAAGTCGCAAAATGTTCGGGAAAGTTTTGGCAACTTGGAGAAGAATTGTCGACGGTGAAAAAGATGAGGGCGGTGAGCTACGAGACGGAGAAAATGAGGTTCGTAAATATCTTGGGAAGATGAAAGACACTAGCATAGTCCACGAATACGGGACTTGGCTTGCCAGGCGAAATCCAACACTTGGCGTCCAAGTTTTCACAGACAACAGCAGTAGGGTCAAGATGGAACCTCAACACGTGGTACAGCTACTGAAACAGCAAGCCCCTGATGCCGTAAAGGTCTACCTCGAGCATCTTGTTTTTGGCAAAAAGAACGTCCAGTATGCGAACGATCTGATTTCCTATTACCTCAACAATGTGCTTGCTGTATTAAGCGGTTCCGAGGATGCTCGAGCTACTCTTGCGCAGACGTACGAGTCCTACAGAGCGCTGCGACCACCTAAACCGACATATCGCCAGTTCATCATTGAGAACGATATTCCGGTTTCATGGTGGCATGATCGCCTCCGTCTTCTCGAGCTCCTTGGTGGAAGTCATGGTGCCGACTTTTCCTACGATGTCGGCAAGATTCTAAGTCGGATTGAGCCATTCGAAGAAGACCTTGTTCCAGAATCCATCATTATTGACGGGCGTCAAGGTCGACATCAGCAAGCTCTTCGGCTGCTCACTCAAGGGCTAGGAGATTATCATACTGCCATCAATTACTGCCTTTTAGGTGGAGCGAGTATCTTCCACCCGATCTCAGGACCCGTTACCCCGATCGCTGTTCCCTCACGAGAGGAACAAGCAAAACTCTTTGAATATCTACTTTCGGAGTTCCTCCGTATCCAAGACGTTAATGACAGATTGGAGCGAACGAGCGAGCTCCTGGAACGGTTTGGATCTTGGTACGACGTGCGGCAGGTTTTGGAACTCATTCCCGAAACGTGGTCTGTCGAGCTGGTGTCAGCATTTCTGGTCAGCGCACTCAGACAGTTGCTACATGAAAAGAGCGAGGCTATGATCACGAAAGCGCTGAGTAGTGCAGAGAACTTGCAAGTCGCTTCGACTTTCGTTGAGAAATGCATCGCTATTGGGTCACATGTTGAGAAGGTGCAGTAAGATTCAATCACACAGGAATATAGTTTGAGCTTAGAGGGATGCGAGACGATTATTCGTGTTCACCAAACACCCGAGCATCGACGTTCTGTTCCACGAATGGCGGGAATGGATTCTCAACATTGTTATTACGGCGGTCTATCAGTGCCATTATGGACTTGGCGACAAAACGAATTTTTGGAAAATCGGAAATCAAGAATCGAGAATTTCAAATCGCAAAAACAATACGTAAACATGTTAAATGGCTTCATACATGCTTCGTTTAAATGTTTCGAAGTGCTTCATATATGATTTACCGAGTCTTAATAATATGTGGTTTATTCAGTACTTTATGTTATAAACTCAGCGCTCTATCTACATACTCCATCATTTACTTCCCTACCCACTCCTCTACTCATGACTCCCACGATCTTTGGATTCTGTCGCAGCCAATGGTTTGTTGTTGGGGGCTGAAAAGTCCGGGAAAGGCCTATAAAGCTACCACAACAATAGCCTTTAAGATATTTAACAACATCTCTCCGTCCTTGCACCTCAAGACTTTCAGCATTTCGCAGTTGCCATAATTCGGACCGTGAACCGACCCAATACTCGACTGCTCATCTCTTCAGAATGTCCAAAATATGCCTTCAATTCGCCATAGCGCTGTGTGCACTCTTTTGTTCGGCACGAGCCCAAGTCAATTGTCACTTCCCTGGGGTCTGCTCATAGAAGCGGATACTCCGTGTCAACCTTATTTAGCCTATAGTACATGTTACAACCCCAACGATATTTGCCTGTCCAACAGTCTTTGCTATGGCACAACCAACAATCGTCTTACCCGAGGGGTCTGTCGACACCTCCGTACCTTACACAACGAGCCCAAAACTAACTGTGACAAAGTTGTACGGACTCGTCATGGAGCGACGGACCCTGCACAAATATATGCACTGACCCAGCGGACAGTAGGTACTAAGTTCTGATTTTGGGGACCTCTTTAGCTAATCCTTCATCTTACCAGAACCACACGGATGGTCGGAGGTGCTTCTCTGCGAGAGTACCACCTTGCCACAGTTCTTCTATTGCGACGGCTCAAACAATGCGCAATGTAGAGGCCCAAAAATATTCAACATAGCCAAGGGATTCTTTGCAGACGCTCGCAACGCTACTTTACGCTCCACCAACCCTCTCATTTAGTTTCGAACTCGACTTGCAACACTAATAATAACTCTGCTTCCACGAACAGCATGGTGCATCAGTGTTCTTCGCCCACCAGCGTAGAAGCAGCCATCGGTGCTGGTGTCGGACCCCCTCTCACTTTAGGTCTGGCCGCCGCTGTCGTGTCGTTGCTTCGAGAGAGGCGTATGCGGAGAAGAGATGCGAAGGACGCCCATAAATATGGTTGATCATCTCCCAGAACAATTCTGACCCAGCGACTGATGGCCGTGCAGCTTTGATCCGGCAACAACACGAGGGGAAGCCGCCACCGCCCCAAAAGAACTTCGCAGGAGACCTTCACGAGGCTGGTTCTATGGCCAGGCCCAATATTTTTGAGGTCCCTGATAATACTAGGTAGCCCACTTTATGGTTCTTTGTTCCTATGGTCTAAAACGAAAGAACGAGCTAAGATATGCACAATGGTTTGGTATGCTTCATATTGGGGCATGGGAACCGTGAGCATTGTTGGAGCGACTTTACAATAGAAAAACCGAGATTTAGTGACCAAGATCCGGTTTGAAGATTTCTGTTTATCTTCATTCTGACACTTCTCATCGCCATCGCCATCGCCATCCTCACCCCCCCCCCCCCCCCCCCCCCATCCCATCCCACCAACCCCAACCGCAACCCCCCACAAAAAGCAACCATTCGCCTAAAAAACCCCCCCCCCAAACCGCGAAATCGGCACCCTTCCTCCAACCCAAAACCCTTCGCAGCCACTATTCCCTCATATTCCGCGAAAATCCGATCGCTCCCGGAACAGCGAGCTTCTTTTTTCTCGGAACCCGTTGCAAATAAAATGGTGCTTTTTTGCCCAAATTCTCAAATTCGTGCGACGAGGTTGGTAGGTAGGTTGCTCGAGATCATATATGGTAAGCCCTGGGATGTGCCTACTGTGGTAAGTTTTGGATGTGTAAGTGAGTGAGTGGTGCGCCAATGGGGAATTTAGTCGAGTTCCATATTGTTGAATAAAGGATCCTCATGTTTCCGGCTGACTGCAAATGTTCTCTTCATAGTTGCAGAGAAATGAGAATGATGTGTCGGATACGATGTTCTATGGATTTCTTTGTTCATCTTGCTTATAAGTATCTGCTGTAGCCTAGATAGAAATAGTCAAGCCTTCAAGAATCAAGTCATATGGGTGGTGTATGAGTAAGTAGTGATGGGGGGGTGTACGAGTACGGGTATCTTTTCCCTTGTTTAAACCATCTGCTGTATGTACTGTAGCCTTGCCGGAAGGAGTATGTAGTGAGGGCCGCTGATGGTGTACTCGTACATATCACACCTCTCGACGCGACAGGAAGGCGTAAAAAGTTGCCTTCTCCCCTTTCACACACAAAACCTCAACCACACTTGTCATACACAACGAAATGACTTCAAGTAAACCAATCATTCTTTCTGATTCACTAATCTATCGTACACACCACCGCACCCCGCTCCCGCTTCCACTTCCACCTCATCCGGTATTTCTAGAGTATCTACACAAAGGGCAACAGATCTATCGGGTCTAGATGGTACAATCGCCATCAACTGTCCCGCTCGCCCCCTTTCCCGCCCCGCCGAAGTGGC
>JAABUV010000578.1_pt1 | contig 55240 bp, 48 predicted proteins | sample 5559971 | NCBI WGS metagenome assembly JAABUV01 (sample SAMN10711881, study PRJNA513362) | rock metagenome | isolation source: Antarctica rocks | place: Antarctica: Victoria Land, Knobhead nord | collected 2015-12-19 | reverse complement strand
TCGAATGGCGGAGTCACCACCGCCTTGAATCGAGTCGTCCGTTACCGCGTCAAGAGCCCCGTGCGCACCCTTCGCGAACGTCAGCTACAAGCGGGTTGAGCAGTTACCGGTTTAGTACTTTTTAAGACTCTAAATAAGAAAAGTAGAACTAAGGAAGTTCATTATTTAGTATATTAAGTATGTTTTTAAACACATCGCAGAGATATGTGAAGCCGTTGGTGTAATTCCTCTTCAAAACATGCGGCCTTGGCTTGCGCTAACACGGCTTTCCACTAGTTGCCTTAGTCGATCGCTCTTCTCAATGTATAGCGATCAGCTCAGCGGTTAAACGAAAGCATAAAGGTCGGAACTTGAAACCCACATTTGGATCGGTTCTGGATAAAAGCTCCGGCATTGGGCTTGGTTTTGATACGATGCGGCTCGGATTGTCGATATCGATCATATGCTGGCATAGTATTGCCATCAGCTATGGGTCCGAGTTCGAAAAGGGCGTTTGGGAGTCACCTTTCGGCGCAGTCGTTTCCGCGCTGCTGCCAGTGTTCTTTGCGCTGAGTGGCTTTCTCGTGATGGGAAGCGCAAGCCGAGCCCAATCGCTGCGCGCCTTCCTCACGCTGCGAGCGCTGCGCATCGTCCCCGCGTTGGCGACCGAGATCACGCTGTCGGCACTCGTCATCGGCGCCACACTGACATCATGGCCGTTGCAGCAGTATTTCGGCTCCCCTCAGTTCTTCGCTTATTTCGGCAGCCTGATCGGGCGCATCCGCGTCACCCTTCCGGGTGTGTTCGAAGCGAACCCGCTGCCTAACCTGGTCAATCAATCATTGTGGACAATCGGGCCGGAGCTGCTCTGCTACGCTTACTTAGCTATTCTAATAACGACAGGCATCGCCCGCCATCGTCTTCTGACCACAATTGTCGGCTGCGCGTTCATACTGCTTGATTTCGTGCGCGACCAGATCGGAAACTACCATCACGCCGCTGGCACGCCGTTGCTGGCGCGCTCTCTGCTGGTTAGCTTCATTCTGGGCAATCTGGCGTACCTTTGGCGGCAAAAACTGCCGTATAGCTGGACGCTGCTCGGCCTCAGTGTTGTCCTTGGTTTTGGCACGATCCAATCCATCCACCTGGAAGACATCGGGCTCGTTGCATTGACCTACTGCACGGTTTTCTTCGGTTTAACCCCAATCAAGAAAATTCCGATACTGTCGCGCGGAGATTACTCGTATGGGATATACCTCTATGGATTTGCGATCCAACAGGCCGTTGCATACTCTCTGCCGGCGACTAGGGAGTTCTACTGGAACATCCTCATCTCGCTGCCCATCGCCATTCTTCTTGCAATGGGATCGTGGAGGTTCATCGAGAAACCAACCCTCTCGCTGAGAAAGCGCCTGATCAAACCGTCGACCAACCGCTCCCCGCACTCTTCCGCCCACGGGCTCGCCCTGACCTTCGCATCCCTGCTCCTGCTCTTGTTGTACGGTGCCTTCCTCGCCACGAACGCCGCGGTCATCCCTGAGCGGTTCGTCCTGAGCGGACCCAACGCCCCCATCGTGGTCGCGGCCGTCGTGCTTGCGGCCGCCGCTGGAACGAGCGTGAAGTGGGTGCTGTCCGCAATCGATCCGTCCGTAGCCTGGAACAACTTCCGCACGAACGTCGTCATGACCATGAGCCGCTCCGAGCCGAACTCATGACGCCGGTTGCGCGGCGCCGGCGTCGCCGAACACTCGGGCGAACACCTGGTCCACCGCGCGAAGGTGCATCGCTGGGTCCATGGCCGCGTCGAGCGCTTCGGGTGGGACGCGGCCGGCCACCTCGGGATCCGCATCGAGGTTAGCGCGGAAGCTGCGGCCCCCGGCGCCGAGTCGGGTCCAGGTCTCCATCGCATTGCGCTGCACGATCCGGTACGCGTCCTCCCGCAGGATGCCGGCGCGCGTCAGGGCCAGCAGCACCTCGCCGCTGTGCACGACGCCGCCGAGGCTGTCGAGGTTGGCCGCCATCCGCTCGGGATGCACCACCAGCCGCTCCATCATCCCCGCCAGCCGCGCGAGCGCGAAGTCCAGCGCGAGGGTCGTGTCGGGACCGATCACCCGCTCGACGCTGGAGTGGCTGATGTCGCGCTCGTGCCACAGCGCCACGTTCTCCAGCGCTGGCATCGCCGCCGCGCGCACGAGGCGGGCGAGGCCGGTCAGGTTCTCGCTCAGCACCGGGTTGCGCTTGTGCGGCATGGCGCTGCTGCCTTTCTGCCCGGCGTGGAAAAACTCCTCCGCCTCGCGCACCTCGCTGCGCTGCAGGTGACGGACTTCGGTCGCCAGCCGCTCGATCCCGCTCGCGATCACCGCCAAGGTGCAGAAGAACGCCGCGTGCCGGTCGCGGGCGATGACCTGGGTGGAAACCGGCTCCACCTCCAGGCCGAGCCGGGCGGCGACGGAGGCTTCCACGCGCGGGTCGAGGTGCGCGTAGGTGCCGACGGCGCCGCTGATCGCGCAGACCGCGACCTCCGCCCGGGCGGCGATCAGCCGGGTCCGGTTGCGGGCGAACTCCGCGTAGTGCCCGGCGAGCTTGAGGCCGAAGCTGGTCGGCTCGGCGTGGATGCCGTGGCTGCGGCCGATGGTGAGCGTGCCCTTATGCTCGTACGCCCGGCGCTGCAACGCGGCCATCACGGCGTCGATGTCGCGCAGCAGCAGGTCGGCGGCCTGGGTCAGCTGCACCGACAGGCAGGTGTCGAGCACGTCGCTGCTGGTCATGCCTTGGTGCACGAACCGGCTGTCCGGCCCGATGCTCTCCGCGAGCCAGGTCAGGAAGGCGATGACGTCGTGGCGCGTCTCGGCCTCGATCGCGTCGATGCGGTCGAGGTCGGCCTGGGTGATGCGGGCAACTTTGGTCTCCCCGCGCATGCGGATCGTCCGGGCGGAGTCGGCGGGGATGGCGCCGAAATCCGCCATTGCCTCCGCGGCGAGCGCCTCGATCTCGAACCAGATGCGGAACCGGTTCTCCGGCGCCCAGATCGCCGCCATCTCCGGCCGTGTGTAGCGTGGGACCATCAGTCACTCCACTTGCAGAACGGTACATTCATACGGAAAGTGCCCGCTCCACGGCAAGCTAAGGCGAAGGCAGAGCGATGTGGACTTGAATATGCTGATCCCGCAGCTGACCGCCTTGGCGCAGGTGCTGTTCATCGACCTCGTGCTGGCGGGGGACAACGCGGTCGTCGTCGGCATGGCAGTGGTCGGGCTGCCGCCGGCCCAGAAACGCCGCGCGATCCTGCTCGGCATCGGCGCCGCGACCATCATCCGCATCGCCCTCGCGACGGTGACGCTGCAATTGCTCGAGATCGTCGGCCTGACGCTCGCGGGCGGGCTGCTGCTGCTGTGGGTGTGCTGGCGGATGTATCGCGAGCTGCGACCGCGGGACCAGGGCGAGCAGGCCGTTCCGCCAGCGCGCTCGCTGCGGCAGGCGATGTTCCAAATCGTGCTGGCCGATTTGTCGATGAGCCTGGACAACGTGCTGGCGGTCGCCGGGGCGTCGCAGGGCCATCCGTGGGTGCTGGCGGCGGGCCTGGCGATCTCGGTGCTGCTGATGGGCGTGGCGGCCTCGCTGATCGCCAACCTGCTGGAACGGCGGCGCTGGATCGCCTGGGTGGGGCTCGCGATCGTGCTGTACGTGGCGCTGAAGCTGATCTGGGAAGGGTGGCACCAGGTCGCATCGAGCCTCGGGATTTGATTACGGCCCCGCCAGCAACCCCATCAGATCTTCCAGGCTCTGCTCCACGCTGCGGCCCGCCGTGTTGATCGCGCCGTCCGCCTTCGCGTACAGCGCTTGCCGGCTTTCCAGGATCGCGTGCAGGTCGTCCATCGCCCGGCGGTTCTCGCTCATCGGGCGCAGGTCGCCCTGGCGGATGACGCGCTGCATGTGCTCGGCCGGGGAGGTGCGGACCCAGACGACGCGGCAGTGGGCCAGCAGGAACTCGAACGTTGCCGGCTCCGTCACCAGGCTGCCGCCGGTCGCGATCACCATGGGGCCGCCCTCCGCCATCAGCTGCTTCAGCGCGGCGAGTTCGAACCGGCGGAACTGCGCCTGGCCGCGCAGCTCGAAGATTTCGCGCAGCTCCATGCGGGCCTCCCGCTCGACCTCGCGGTCCAGTTCGACCATGCGCACGCCTCGGCGCTCGGCGAGGGCGCGGCCGAGGGTCGATTTGCCGGCGCCGCGCAGGCCGATCAGGGCGATGCGCCCGGCGCGCGCCGGGTCGGCGGGCTGGCCAAAGCGGGCGGACAGCATCGCCCGGGCCTGCGCCAGTTCGGCGTCCGGCAGGCGGGCCAGCATGTGCTCCAGCAACACCAGGTCGACCGGCCGCTCCGCCGTCTCCGCCGACAGGCTGGCGACGGCGGTGCCGAGCGCGTGCGCCAGCCGGCGCAGCAGCAGGATGGAGATGTTGCCCGACCCGCCCTCCATCTGGGCGATGTAGCGTTCGGAGACGCCCGAGTCGCGTGCGAGGATGCGCCGGGTCATGCCGCGGCGGGCGCGGAGCAGGCGCAAGCGGTCGCCCACGGATTGCAGGTAGGCGGCATCGCCGTCCGGCGCGGCGGCGTCCATGGCATCGACTCGTTTCATGCAAGCGGTATGGTAGCCCGATCCAACGCAAGCGACCAATGAGGAGACCTCAAATGACGCTCCACCCCGAGACGCTCGCGGTCCACGCCGGTTGGCGGCGCGACGAGGCGACCGGCGCCGTGGCGGTGCCGATCTATCAGACCACCGCGTTCCAGTTCGACAGCACCGAGCACGCCGCCAACCTGTTCGCGCTGAAGGAACTCGGCAACATCTATACCCGCATCATGAACCCGACCTGCGACGCGATGGAGAAGCGCGTGGCGGCGCTGGAGGGCGGGGCAGGGGCGCTGGCGGTCGCGTCCGGCCAGGCCGCGTCGGCGCTGGCCGTGCAGAACCTCGCCAAGATCGGCGACAACATCGTCTCCGCCACCGACCTGTACGGCGGCACCTGGAACCTGTTCGCCAACACCTTCAAGGACATGGGGATCGAGGTCCGCTTCGTCGACCCGGCGGACCCGCAGGCCTTCGTGCGCGCCTCCGACGACCGCACCCGCGCCTGGTACGCCGAGACGCTGCCCAATCCGAAGCTGCGGGTGTTCCCAATCGCCGAAGTGGCGGCGCTCGGCCGTCCGCTGGGCATCCCGCTGATCATGGACAACACGGCGGCGCCGCTGCTGGTGCGCCCGTTCGACCACGGGGCGGCGGTGATCGTGTACTCCGCGACCAAGTACCTCAGCGGTCACGGCACCTCCATCGCCGGGGTGATCGTGGATGGCGGCACCTTCGACTGGACCGCCCACCCAGCGCGTCAGCCCGGCCTGAACACGCCCGATCCGAGCTACCACGGCGCCGTCTGGGCCGAGGCCGCCAAACCGCTCGGCCCGATCGCCTACATCCTGAAAGCGCGCGTCACCTTGCTGCGCGACCTCGGCCCGGCGCTCAGCCCGTTCAACGCGTTCCTGGTGCTGCAGGGGCTGGAGACGCTGCCGCTGCGCATGAAGCAGCACTGCGCCACCGCGCGCGCGGTGGCCGACTGGCTGGCGGCCCGGCCGGAGGTGTCGCGGGTGATCTACCCAAGCCACATGACGGAGCGCGACGGCGCATTGGCGGCGAAGTACCTGCCCACCGGGCAGGGCGGCCTGCTGGGGTTCGAGCTGCACGGCGGGGCGACGGCCGGGCGGCGCTTCATCGACGCGCTGCGGCTGTTCTACCACGTCGCCAACATCGGCGACGCCCGTAGCCTGGCGATCCACCCGGCGAGCACCACCCACTCCCAGCTGGCCGAGGGCGACCAGATGGCGAGCGGGGTGTCGCCGGGCTACGTGCGGCTGTCGATCGGGCTGGAGCACGTGGACGACCTGACCGCCGACCTGGATCAGGCGCTGTCGGCATCGGCGCTGCGAGCGGCGGCGGAGTAGCGCTACGGCGGGTCGATCGCCTGCGCCGCGGCGACGGCGTCGGCCAGCCGATCCAGCTCCGGGTCTGGAATGCCCAGGCTGTGGAGCCCGGCGCGGGTGCGGAACAGGTAGTCGGCGACGCTGCCGAGCGGGCCGGTGGCGGTCGCCAACCGCCGCACCACTTCGGCCTCGGCCAGTTCGCCAGCGTATTGCGGGCCGGCCGGGTCGATGGTGAATGCGATCGCCTGGCCGAACGGCTCGGTCGCGCCAGCGTCGAAGATGTCGAGCCAACGCGGGACATAGGCGCCGGACAGCATCTCCCGCCGCCACAGCAGCGACAGCTCCGCTTCCAGCATGTCCGCGGCGATCCAGAACGCGGCGCCGGCGCAACTGCCGCCCCGGTCGAGGCCGAGGACCAGGCCGGGGTTGTCGTGGCTGCCACGCCCGCCCCGGACCGAAAGGCAGAACGCCCGGCGCCAGCCCTGCACGGTCGCGACCCGGCGCTCGGTGAAATGGATGGTCGGGTTCCAGATCAGCGACCCGTAGGCGAACAGCCACGCGCCGCCGCCGCCGGACCGCGCGGCCAGGGTGGCGGCCAGCGACTCCGCGCGTTCGGCGTCGGTCAGCAGCCGCATATCGGGCACGGCGCGCAACGCCATCTCCGCTATGCGGCCCTCCAGCAGCAGCGCGCGCGTCAGGACGAACTCGCCGGGAGTGTCGTCGGTCATCCTTGGGCTGAGAACCCGCCATCGACCGGGATCGCGGCGCCGGTCACGAAGTCGGACGCCGCGGACGCCAGGAACACCGCGACCCCCGCCATGTCGGCCGGCACGCCCCAGCGCCCGGCCGGGGTGCGGGCCGTCACCCGCGCCTCCAGCCCGTCCACCTGGTCGCGGGCGTCGCGCGTCAGCTGCGTGTCGATCCAGCCCGGCAGGACGGCGTTGACCTGGATGCCGTCCGCCGCCCACGCGCTGGCGAGCGAGCGGCTGAGCTGGACGATGCCGCCCTTGCTCGCGCCGTACGCGGCTGCGAACGGCGCGCCGAACAGCGACAGCATCGAGCCGATGTTGATGATCTTGCCGCGCCCGGCCCGGCGCATCGCCGGATAGGCGGCCTGGCTGAGCAGGAAGGCGCTGGTGAGGTTCAGGTCCAGCACTGACCGCCACTCCGCGAGCGACAGGTCCTGCGGCGGTTTGCGGACCGACATGCCGGCGTTGTTGACCAGGATATCCAGCCGGCCGAACCGCGCCTCGGCCGCGGCGACCAGTTCGGCGGCGGCCTCGGGCCGGGTCAGGTCGGCCGCGGTGAACGCCGCGCCGTCAATGCCGGCAGCGGCGGCGTCGCCCTTGGCCGCGTCGCGCCCGGTCAGCATCACCTTGGCCCCGGCCGCCGCCATGCCGGCCGCCATCGCCAGCCCGATCCCGCCATTGCCGCCGGTGACGAGCGCCACCCGGCCGGTCAGGTCGAAGGAGGGCAAGTCGAACGGGCTCACGCGGCCTCCCGGGCTTGCGCCGGCGCGAGGCCGAGCCGCATCCGCGCGGCCTGGTACTCCGCCGCCAGGCGTGCCACCAACGCCGCCGTGGACACCACCTCGTTCACCACGCCGATGCCCTGGCCGCTGCCCCAGATGTCCTTCCAGGCCTTCTTCTTGTCGCCGCCGAAGTTCATCGCCGACTTGTCCGAAACCGGCAGGTTGTCCGGGTCGAGGCCGGACGCGGCCAGGCTGCCCTTCAGGTAGTTGCCGTGCACGCCGGTGATCAGGTTGGTGTACACGATGTCGGCGGCGGCGCTGTCCACGATCATGCGCTTGTAGCCGTCGGACGCGTTCGCCTCGTGCGTCGCGATGAACGCGGAGCCGACGTAGCCGAGGTCGGCGCCCATCGCCTGCGCGGCCAGCACGGCGTCCCCGGTGGCGATCGCGCCCGACAGCGCCAGCGGGCCGTCGAACCAGGTGCGGATTTCCTGCACCAGCGCGAACGGCGAGAGGGTGCCCGCGTGCCCGCCGGCGCCGGCCGCGACCGCGATCAACCCGTCGGCGCCTTTCTCGATCGCCTTGTGGGCGTAGGCGTTGCTGATGATGTCGTGCAGCGCCACCCCGCCGTAGGAGTGCACGGCCTCGTTCACCTCCACCCGCGCGCCCAGCGAGGTGATGACGATTGGGACCTGGTGCCGGGTGCAGACTTCGATGTCGTGCATCAGCCGCTCGTTGGATTTGTGCACGATCTGGTTGACCGCGAACGGCGCGGCGGGCCGGTCGGGGTGGCGCGCGTCGTGCTCGCCCAGCTCGCCTTGGATGCGGATCAGCCACTCCTCCAGCACGTGCGCCGGGCGGGCGTTCAGGGCGGGGAAGCTGCCGACCACGCCCGCCTTGCACTGCGCGATCACCAACTCCGGGGTCGAGATGATGAACAGCGGCGAGGCGATGACGGGCAGCGAGAGCCGGTCGAAAATGCGGGGAAGCGCCATGGGTCGTGGATGTCCGTAGCTGGGCCGGCAGCGGGGCAAATCGCCATTGACGCCTCGGCCGGACCAGCGTCATGCTGGATGCAACAGGAAACAACCGGCCCCGGTCAAGGGCGCTGGAAATCATCGCCCGGGAGACTCCGATGCGGCTTGGTACGGCCTTGGCGACGGCGATCGGCGCGCTCTGCCTGGCGGGTTCGGCGCGGGCGGACGAGACTGTCCGGATTGCCTACATCGATCCGTTGAGCGGATCGCTGGCGGCCACCGGGCAGTTGGGCGAGCAGCATTTCCGGTTCGCCATCGACCGCGCGAACGCGGCGCAGGCGGCGGGACCCGGCCGCAAGCTCGAACTGGTGGCCATGGACAATGAGGTCAGCCCCGAGAAGTCGCTGACGTTGCTGCGAAAGGCCATCGACGACGGCATCCGCTACATCACCCAGGGCAACGGCTCGGCGGTCGGCCTGGCGCTGGAGGACGCGGTCGGCAAGAACAACCGGCGCTCGCCCGCGCAGTCGGTCATGTTCCTGAACTACGCCGCCGTCGATCCCAGCATGACCAACGACAAGTGCAGTTGGTGGCATTTCCGCTTCGACGCCGATGTCGACATGAAGATGCGCTCGCTGGCGGACTACCTCGTCTCGCAGCCGAACATCCACAAGGTGTATGTCTTCAACCCCGACTACTCGTTCGGCGTGTCGGTGGAGAAGGCCGCGCAGGCCATGCTCGCCAATCGCCGCGCCGACCTGCAGGTGGTCGGCGCGGAGCGGGTGCCGCTGGGCAAGGTGAAGGACTTCACCCCATACGTCGCCAAGATCCAGGCGTCCGGCGCCGACGCGGTGGTGACCGGCAACTGGGGCGCCGACCTTGAGCTGCTGGTGAAATCCGCGGCGGAAAGCGGGTACAAGGGCACGTTCTTCACCTACTACCTCGGCGCCGAGGAGATCGTGAACGCCGCCGGGCCAGGGTCCAAGGGCGACGCGCAGGTCAGCGAGTGGGCCCACAACGTCGGCAACGCGGACATCGACAAAATCGCCGCGGCGTTCGAGGCCAAGTACAGCACCGCGTTCTACTACTGGCGGGTCATCACCGAGATCGACATGCTGGCCGCCGCCATGAAGCAGGCCAACTCGTCCGACCCGGCGAAGGTCGGCGCGGCGCTCGCCGGCATGAAGTTCGCAACCCCGCTCGGCGACGCGACCATGCGGGACGACAACCACCAATTGCTGCAGCCGATGTTCATCAGCCAGCTCGAACCCGGCCTGCCGCACGTGTTCAAGGCGGTCGGCCTCGGCTTCAAGACCATGGCCCGTATCGAGCCAGAGGCGCAACGGATGCCCACCACGTGCAACTTCCGGGACCGCCCGGCCTGATCGGACCCGGCGCATGACGGAGGCCGTCACCCTCGTCGTCCTGAACGGACTGGTGTACGGGCTGCTGCTGTTCATGCTGTCCAGCGGCCTCACCTTGATCTTCGGCATGATGGGCGTGCTCAACCTGGCGCAGGCCAGCTTCTACATGCTCGGGGCGTACCTGGCCTTCACCATCAGCCAGGGCATCGGCTTCTGGCCCGCGCTGATCCTGGCGCCGCTGCTGGTCGGCGCGATCGGCGCGGTGGTCGAGCGCTACGGGCTGCGCGCCGTCCACCGCCACGGGCATATCGCCGAGCTGCTGTTCACCTTCGGCCTGGCCTTCATCATCGGCGAGATCGTGCCACTGATCTGGGGCCGCAACCCGGTGCCGTACAAGGTCCCGGCCGCGCTGGACTTCACCCTGTTCCACGTCGGCAACACCAGCTACCCGGCCTACCGCGTGTTCATGATGGCGGTCTCGCTGGCGATGTTCGTGGCGCTGTTCGCAGCCCTGGCCCGCACCCGCCTGGGCCTGGTCGTGCGCGCGGCGCTGACGCATCCCGACATGGTGTCGATGCTCGGGCATGACGTGCCGCGGGTGTTCACCCTGGTGTTCGGCGCCGGGTGCGCGCTGGCCGGGCTGGCGGGGGTGATTGCCGGCAACGCGTTCACGACCGAGCCGGGGATGGCCCGCTCGCTCGGCGCGATCGTGTTCGCCGTCGTGGTGATGGGCGGGCTGGGCAGCATCTGGGGCGCGCTGCTGGCGTCGCTGCTGATCGGCATGGTGCAGACCGTCTCGATCGGCCTCGACCTGCCGCTGTACAAGGCGTTCGCGGCGCTCGGGCTGTCGATCGACCCGGCCGGGCGGCTGGCCGACCTCTGGCAGCTCACCATCGCCCGCGCGGCGCCGACGATCCCGTATCTGCTGCTGGTGCTGGTCCTCGCCGTGCACCCGCGCGGCCTGATGGGTTCGCGCTCGGCATGAGCAGCCTCGCCCCGCCGCGGCCCATCACGGCGCGTCCGGCGCTGAACGTGCGGGCGGCGCTGCCGTGGGCGGCGATCGCGCTCGCGGCGATGGCGGCGCCCCACGTGCTCACCAGCGGGTTCGGGCTGTCCTTGCTGTGCCGCATGGGGATCGCGATCGTGTTCGCGCTGTCGTTCAACATGCTGCTCGGCCAGGGCGGCATGCTGGATTTCGGCCACGCGGTGTTCCTGGGCTTCGGCGGCTTCCTGGCCATGCACCTGATGCGGCTGTCCGGCGCCGGATGGTGGATTCCCGCCCCGGCGCTGCCGCTGTTCGGCGCGCTGGGCGGGTTGGCCGCCGCGATCGTCGCCGGGGCGGTCGCGACGCGCCGGGGCGAGACCGCCTTTGCCATGATCACGCTCGGGCTGGCCGAGCTGTTCTCCACCATCGTGCTGATGTTCCCCAGCGTCTTCGGCGGCGAGGAGGGCATCTCCGCCGACCGCTCCGAAGGCCCGGCGCTGTTCGGGATCAATTTCGCGACCCAAATCCAGGTGTACTACCTGATCGCGGCGTGGGCGTTCGTGTGCGCCCTGCTGATGTGGCGCTTCACCCGCACGCCGCTCGGCCGGCTCGCCAACGCCGTGCGCGACAACGCCGACCGGGTTGGCTTCATCGGCTACGACCCGGCGCGCATCCGCTTTCTGGTATTCGCGATCTCCGGCCTGTTCGCCGGGGTCGCGGGCGGCCTGCAGGCACTGAACGACGAGCTGATCACCTCGGCCAACATTTCGTCCGAGGCGTCCGGCGCGGTGCTGCTGATGACGTTCATCGGCGGCATCGGCACCTTCTGGGGCCCGGTCCTGGGCGCGATCCTGGTCACGTTCCTGCAGGTGGCGCTCAGCACCTACACCGATGCGTGGCAGCTGTACGACGGGCTGCTGTTCGTCGCCGTCGTCATCTGGGCGCCCGGCGGGCTGTCCGGCATCATCCTGGCGCACGTCCCGCTCGCCCAGCGCGGACGCTTGCTCCGGCTGCTGCCCTCCTACGCGCTGCAACTGCCTGGCGGCGTGCTGGCGCTGCTCGGTGTCGTGGTGCTGGCCGAGATGGGCTACCGGCTGCAGGCCGTGCGCAACGGGGCGGCCCCTAGGCGCGTGTTCGGGGTCCTCGCCGATCCAGGCTCGCCGTGGCCGTGGCTGCTCGGCGTGGCGCTGTTCCTGGCCGGCGCCGCCCTGCTGCGCCGGACCGCCCCGCTCGCGCGCGCCGCCTGGCAGGCGGAGGCGGCGGCATGACGGCGCTGTCGATTCGCGGCCTGTGCAAAAGCTTCGGCGCGACGTCGATCATCAAGGGCGTCACCCTCGATATCGCCCGGGGCGAGCGCCACGCCGTCATCGGCCCGAACGGCGCCGGCAAATCGACCTTCTTCCACCTGATCAGCGGCCGCTACGTGCCCGATGCGGGGACGATCCTGCTCGATGGCCAGGACATCACCGGGTTGCCGCCGCACGTCATCTCGCGCCGTGGACTGGCGCGCAGCTTCCAGGTCACCAGCCTGTTCCCGCGCATGACGGTGTTCGAGAACCTGCGCAGCGCCGCGATGCAGGCCCAGGGCGCCGGCTACACGTTCTGGCGCATGGTGTCGGGCTACGCCGCGCTGAACCGCCGGGCGGAGGAGATGCTGGAGCTGATCGGCCTGGAGCGGCGGCGCGAGGCGCTGGCCGGCGCGCTGGCCTACGCCGACCAGCGCGCGCTGGAGATCGGCGTCGCCGTGGCCGGCGGGGCAGCCACGATCCTGCTGGACGAGCCGACCGCGGGCATGAGCCACGCCGAGACCGACCGCGCCGTGGCGCTGATCCGCCGCGTGACCGAGGGCCGGACCTTGGTGATGATCGAGCACGATCTCGGCGTGGTGTTCGACCTGGCCGACCGCATCACGGTGCTGGCGGACGGGCAGGTGATCGCGTCGGGGCCGCCCTCGGCGGTGCGCGGGGACAAGGCGGTGCGGACCGCGTATCTGGGCACCGCAGCGGATGCCCTGGGTTGAGCGCGCAAGCACCGAACATGCTGAGCGTGTCCAACCTGGACGCCTGGTACGGCAAAAGCCAGGTGCTCCGCGGCGTCGAGCTGCATGTCGGGCGCGGGGAGATCGTGGCACTGCTGGGGCGCAACGGGGCCGGGCGGTCGACGACCTTGAAGGCGATCATGGGCGGGGTGAAGCGCGCGGGCCAGGTCGTGTTCGACGGCCAGGACATCGCGACCCTGACCCCGCACGCCATCGCCCGGCGCGGGCTGGGCTACGTGCCCGAGGACCGCTCGATCTTCCCCGACCTGACCACCGAGCAGAACCTGCTGCTGGGCGAGAAGAAGGGGCCGGGTGCCGCGTTCGGGCTGGACGACGCCTACGCCCTGTTCCCCCGGCTGCGTGAGCGCGCCGCGGCCCCTGCGGGTGCCATGTCCGGCGGGGAGCAGCAGATGCTCGCGATCTGCCGCACGCTGATGGGCGCGCCGACCCTGGTCATGGTCGACGAGCCGACCGAGGGATTGGCGCCGATGATGGTCGACCGCGTGCGGGAGCTGCTGGAGGCGGTGGCCGCGCGCGGCACCACGATCCTGCTGGTGGAGCAGAAGCTGGCGATCGCGCTCGCCATCTCCCGCCGGCTTTACGTCATGGGCCACGGCCGGGTCGTGTTCGAGGGCACGCCGGCCGAGCTCGCCGCGGATGCGCGCGTGCGCCGCGAATGGTTGGAGGTCTGATACATGGGCAGCATCAACGCGGTGGTGGACGTGACGCGCGACGGCGACGTGGCCGTGATCGCGATGGACAACCCCCCGGTCAACGCGCTCGGCCACGCGCTGCGCGAAGGGCTGGTCGCGGCGTTCGAGTCGCTGCGCGGCGACCCGGCGGTGAAGGCGGTGGTGCTGACCGGCACGGCGCGGGCGTTCTCGGGCGGCGCGGATATCACCGAGTTCGGCCAGCCGCCCAGGTCGCCGCACCTCGGCGACGTGATCGCGGCCATCGAGGGCTACGACCGCCCGGTGGTCGCCGCGATCGCCGGAGTGGCGCTCGGCGGCGGGCTGGAACTGGCGCTCGGCTGCCACTACCGCGTGGCCGCCCCGGGGTCGCGGCTCGGGTTGCCCGAGGTGAAGCTCGGCATCCTGCCCGGCGCAGGGGGCACCCAGCGCCTGCCGCGCGTCATGGGGCCGGTGCCGGCGATGAAGGCGATCGTGGCGGGCAGCTTCATCGCCGTCGAGGACGCCTACAGGGAAGGCCTGGTCGACGCCATGGCCGCCACCCAAGCGGAGGCCGTCGCGTTCGCCCGCGGCAAGGCCGGCGCGCCGCTCGCGAAGGTGCGCGACCGCGACGACAAGCTGCGCGCCGCCCGCGCCAACCCGGCGCTGCTGGACGAGGCCGCCGCCCCGCTGCTGAAGCGCGCCCGCGGCCAGCGCGCCCCGGCCGCCTGCATCGAGGCCGTCCGCGCCGCCGTGACGATGCCGTTCGCCGAGGGCCTGGCGCTCGAACGTAAGCTGTTCACGGAGCTGGTCGCCAGCGACGAGAGCCGCGCCCAGCGCCACGCGTTCTTTGCCGAGCGGGAAGCGCAGAAGGTGCCGGGCATGCCGGCCGGGTTGAAAGCGGCCCCGGTCGCTAAGGCCGCCATCATCGGCGCGGGCACCATGGGCGGCGGCATCGCGATGTGTTTCGCCAATGCCGGCATCCCCGTCACGCTGGTCGAGGTCAAGCAGGACGCGCTCGATCGCGGCATGGGCGTGGTCGAGAAGAACTACCGCACCGCTGCCGCCCGCGGCAGCATGGCCGAGGCCGATGTCGCCAAGCGGCTGGCGCTGTTCACCGCCACCACCGACTGGAACGCCGTCGCCGACGCCGACGTGGTGATCGAGGCGGTGTTCGAGACGATGGAGGTCAAGCGCGAGGTGTTCGGCAAGCTCGACGCGATCTGCAAGCCGGGCGCGCTGCTGGCGTCCAACACCTCGACCCTGGACGTGGACCAGATCGCCGGCTTCACCAAGCGCCCGCAGGACGTGCTGGGCATGCACTTCTTCAGCCCAGCCAACGTGATGAAATTACTGGAGATCGTGCGGGGGCGGGAGACCAGCTACGAGTCGCTGGCCCGCGCGCTGGCGGTCGGGCGGACCATCGGCAAGGTCGCGGCGGTGGTCGGCGTGTGCGACGGCTTCGTCGGCAACCGCATGCTGCACCAGCGCTCGGCCCAGGCGGAGGCGCTGCTGCTGGAGGGCGCGCTGCCGCAGGAGGTCGACGCGGTGGTGACGAAGTTCGGCTTCCCGATGGGGCCGTACGCCATGGGCGACCTGGCCGGGCTGGACGTCGGCTGGCGCATCCGGCAGGGACGGGGCGCCACCGCCCCGATCAGCGACGCGCTGTGCGAGGCCGGGCGGTTCGGGCAGAAGACCAGCGCGGGCTACTACAAGTACGAGGGCCGCACCCCGACGCCGGACCCCGAGGTCGAGCGCATCATCGCCGACGCGCAGCGCCGCGCCGGGGTCAACCCGCGCACCGTCCCGCCCGACGAAATCTTCGAGCGCATGTTCTACCCCATGATCAACGAGGGCGCGCGCATCCTGGAGGAGGGCATCGCGACCCGGCCGTCCGACATCGACGTGATCTGGATCAACGGCTACGGCTGGCCCGCCTGGACCGGCGGCCCCATGCACTACGCCGACAGCGTCGGGCTGAAGCACATCGCCGAGCGGCTGGCGCACTACGCCGAGCAGACCGGCAACGCCAGCCTGAAGCCGGCCGCGATGCTGCAGCGCCTGGCCGCCGCCGGGCAGGGCTTCGCCGCGACCGGGAAGGCGGCCGCATGACCGCCCGGCCGTTCGCCTGGGAGCGTTCGTACCCGCCGACGCTCAGCTGGGACGCCCCGTTGCGCATCACGACCTTGACGGACCTGCTGGATACGGCGGTCGCCCGGTACGGCGACCGGCCGTTCATCGAGTTCCGCGGCCGGCGCATCGGCTTCCGCGAGTTCGGCGCCCGCGTCGACCGGGTCGCGGCCGGGCTGCGGCATCTGGGCGTCGGGCCCGGCGTTCCGGTCGCGCTGTACCTGCCGAACTGCCCGTACCATCCGCTGGCGTTCTTTGGGGTGATGCGGGCGGGGGGGCGGGTCGTGCACCTCAGCCCGCTGGACCCGCCGCGCTCGCTGGCCCGCAAGCTGACGGATAGCGGCGCGCGCATCCTGGTCGCCCCCGACTACCCGTCCATGCTGCCCCAGGCCGCGCAACTGCTCGCGGATGGCTTGCTCGATCATCTCGTCGTCGGCGAGGACGCGGCGTGGGGCGCCGGCCCGCCGACCTCGCCCATCCCGGACGATCCCCGCGCCGTCAGCTTCGCGGCGATGGAAGCCGAGCCTGCCGGCGCCTGGCCGCAGGCGAGCCCCGACGACATCGCGGTGCTGCAGTACACCGGCGGCACCACCGGGCTGCCCCGCGCCGCCATGCTGACCCACGCCAACCTGACCGCTGCCGTCTCCATCTATGAGGCGTTCCACAACGGGGTCGGCCGCCCGTGGCGGGACAGCGACCGCGTCCTCGGCGTGCTGCCGCTGTTCCACATCTATATGTTGGTCACCGTCCTGTTCCGCTGCCTCGTGGGCGGGGTCGAGATCATGCTCCGGCTGCGCTTCGACCCGGCGCAGACGCTGGACGACATCGAGAAGGGCCGCGCCACCGTGTTCCCCGGGGTTCCCACCATGTTCATCAGCCTGGCCGCCCAGCCCGGCATCGAGGGCCGCGACCTGTCCTCGCTCCGGGTCGCCAGTTGCGGCGGCGCACCGCTGCCGGCCGAGGTCGCGCAACGGTTCGAGCAGCTGACGCATCACCGGGTCGGCGGCGGCTGGGGGATGACGGAGACGTCGCCGGCCGGCACGACCATGCTGCCCGACCAGGTGTTCAAACCCGGCGCGATCGGGCTGCCGCTGCCGGGCATCGAGATGGACGTCGTCGACCTCGCCGATACGGCGCGGGTGCTGCCCCCCGGCGAGGTCGGCGAACTCCGCATCCGCGGCCCGAACGTGACTAAGGGCTACTGGAACCGCCCGGACGAGAACGCGAAGGCGTTCGTCGGCGACTTTTTCCTGACCGGCGACATCGGCACGGTGGACGACGAGGGCCAATTCTACATCGTCGACCGCAAGAAGGACATGATCATCTCCGGCGGGTTCAACGTGTACCCACGGCAGATCGAGGACGCGATCTACGAGCACCCAGCGGTCGAGGAATGCACCGTCGTCGGCATCCCCGACCCGTACCGCGGCCAGTCGGCCAAGGCGTTCATCAAGTTGCGGGAGGACGCCGCGCCGTTCAGCTTGGACGAGCTGCGGGGTTTCCTCGCCGACAAGCTGGGCCGGCACGAGATGCCCGCCGCCTTGGAATTCCGGCTGTCCCTGCCGCGCACCGCCGTCGGCAAGCTGTCCCGCAAGGAGCTCGTCGACGAGGAGGCTGCCGTCCCGCAAGCCTCTCCCCTTCAAGCAGTCAAAGGCTGATATCCATGGTCGAAGCCGTCATCGTCTCCACCGCCCGCACGCCGATCGGCAAGGCGCAGCGCGGCGCGTTCAACCTCACCCACGGCGCCGAGCTGGGTGGGCACGTGATCCGCGCCGCCATCGAGCGCGCCGGCATCGACCCGGCCAGCGTCGAGGACGTGGTGATGGGGTGCGCCAACCCCGAGGGCGCCACCGGCGGCAACATCGCGCGCCAGGCGGCCCTGCGCGGCGGCATCCCGGCCAGCGCGTCGGCGATGACGGTGAACCGGTTCTGCTCGTCGGGGCTGCAAGCGATGGCGCTGGCCGCCGGGCGCATCATGAACGACGGCGCGCCGGTGGCGGTCGCGGGCGGGCTGGAGTCGATCAGCCTGGTGCAGTTCCACATGAACCAGTTCCACTACCGGGACGAGTGGCTGCAGGAGCACATGCCCGACGTGTACATGCCGATGATCGAGACGGCCGACACGGTCGCGTCCCGCTACGGCGTCACCCGCGAGGCGCAGGACGAGTACGCTCTGGAAAGCCAGCGCCGCACCGCCGCCGGGCAGCAGGCGGGCCGGTTCGATGCGGAGATCGTGCCGATGACCACGGTGAAGGAGGTCGTGGACAAGGCGACCAAGGCGGTCAGCCAGGAAACCGTCACGCTCCGGTCGGACGAGTGCAACCGGCCGGACACGAGCTTGGAGAACCTGGCCAAGCTGAAGCCGGTCCGCGGCGAGGACCAGTTCATCACCGCGGGCAACGCGAGCCAGCTCAGCGACGGCGCGTCGGCGTGCGTGATGATGTCGGGCGAGGAGGCCGCACGCCGCGGGCTGAAGCCGCTGGGCATCTTCCGCGGCTACGCGACCGCCGGGTGCAAGCCGGACGAGATGGGCATCGGCCCGGTGTTCGCCATTCCCCGCCTGCTGGAACGCCGCGGCCTCAGCATCGAGGACATCGATCTGTGGGAGCTGAACGAGGCGTTCGCCAGCCAAGTCCTGTACTGCCGCGACCGCCTGGGCATCCCGAACGACCGCCTGAACGTCGATGGCGGCTCGATCAGCATCGGCCACCCGTATGGCATGAGCGGCGCGCGGATGGCCGGGCACGCCCTGATCGAGGGCCGCCGCCGGGGGGCCAAGCATGCCGTCGTCACCATGTGCATCGGCGGCGGCCAGGGCGCGGCCGGCCTGTTCGAAATCGTTCAATAGGAGCGCGTTATGGACCTGAGCTTCACCCAGGACGAGCGGGCCTTCCGCGCCGAGATGCGGCAGTTCTTCCGCGAGGAAATTCCCGCCGAAATCCGCCGGAAGGCCGGCCGGGGCGAGCACGTCTCGAAGGCCGACCTGGTCACCACGCAGCAGGCGATGCACAAGCGCGGGATCGCCGTGCCGCACTGGCCGGTGCAGTGGGGCGGCAAGGACTGGACCTCCGTGCAGCACTACATCTGGCTGGACGAGATGCAGACCGCCTCGGTGCCGGCGCCGCTGGCGTTCAACACGTCCATGGTCGGCCCGGTGATCGCGCAGTTCGGCAGCGAGGACCACAAGAAGCGCTTCCTGGAGCCGACCGCCAACCTGGACATCTGGTGGTGCCAGGGCTTCTCCGAACCCGGTGCCGGGTCGGACCTGGCGTCGTTGCGCTGCACCGCGCGGCGCGAGGGCGACGAGTGGGTGGTCAACGGCCAGAAGACCTGGACGACGCTGGCGCAGTACGCCGACTGGATCTTCTGCCTGTGCCGCACCGACACCACGGCCAAGAAGCAGGAGGGCATCAGCTTCATCCTGATCGACATGAAGACGCCCGGCATCACCGTGCGGCCGATCCAGACGATCGACGGCGGCCACGAGGTGAACGAGGTCTGGTTCGACGAGGTGCGGGTGCCGGCGGACAACCTGGTCGGCGAGGAGAACAAGGGCTGGGACTACGCCAAGTTCCTGCTCGGCAACGAGCGCACCGGCATCGCGCGGGTCGGCGTGTCGAAGGCGCGGCTGATCCGGCTGCGGGAATTGGCCAAGCTGGAGCGCGTCGGCGACCGCCCGATCATGGACGACCCGCGCTTCCGCGAGAAGCTGACGGCGGTCGAGATCGAGCTGAAGGCGCTGGAGATGACCCAGCTGCGCGTGGTGGCGGACGAGCGCAAGCGCGCGAAGGGCAAGCCGAACCCGGCGTCGTCGATCCTGAAGCTGCGCGGCTCGGAAATCCAGCAGGCGACCACCGAGCTGCTGATGGAGGTGGTCGGCCCCTACGCGATGCCGTTCCGCGCCGAAGTGGAGCCGGAGGGCGATAACGACCCGGCGTCAATCGGGCCCGACTACGCGGGCGAAGCGGCGCCGACCTACTTCAACTGGCGCAAGGTCTCGATCTACGGCGGATCGAACGAGATCCAGCGTAACATCGTGGCGAAGGCCATCCTAGGTTTCTGACCAGCCTCACCGGAGATAGCGGTTTCCATGGACTTCGACCTGAACGACGACCAGCGCTTGCTCAAGGACAGCGTCGATCGCCTGATCGCCGACAAATACGGTTTCGAGCAGCGGCGCGGCTACATGGCCGAGCCGGATGGCTGGAGCCGGGCGATGTGGGCGCAGTACGCCGAATTGGGTCTGCTCGGGCTGCCGTTCAGCGAGGAGCACGGCGGCTTCGGCGGCGGTCCGGTCGAGACGATGATCGTGGCCGAGGCGTTCGGCCGCGGCCTGGTGCTGGAGCCGTACTTCGCCACGGTGGTGCTCGGCGGCGGCCTGCTCCGCCGCGCGGCCCCGGCGGCGATGCAGGCCGAGATGCTGCCCGCCATCGCCGCCGGCGAACTGCTGCTGGCCTTCGCCCACGTCGAGCGGCAGTCGCGCTACGAACTGAGCAACGTCGCGACCCTCGCCCGCGCCGATGGCGACGCCTACCGGATCGAGGGCGAGAAGGGCGTGGTGCTGCACGGCGACGTCGCCGGCAAGTTCCTGGTGACGGCCCGCACCGGCGGCGGCACGCGCGACCGCGACGGCGTGGGGCTGTTCCTGGTCGACGCGCGCGGCGAAGGCGTGTCGGTCCGCGGCTACCCGACCCAGGACGGGTTGCGCGCGGCCGAGGTGTCGTTCGCCAACGCGCGCGGCGCCCTGCTCGGGCAGCCCGGCGGCGCGATGGCGGTGGTCGAGCGCGTGGCGGACGAGGCGCTGGCGTTCCTGGCGGCCGAGTCGGTCGGGGTAATGGAGTCGATGCACGCCTCCACCGTCGACTACATGAAGCAGCGCAAGCAGTTCGGCCGCGCGATCGGCGAGTTCCAGGCGTTGCAGCACCGGGCCGTCGACATGTACGTGCTGCTGGAGCAGGCCCGCAGCATGGCGCTGTTCGCGACCATGATGGCGGGCGAGGACGACGCGGCCGAGCGCTACCGCGCGACCGGGGCGGCCAAGGTGCAGATCGGCCGCTCCGGCAAGAAGCTCGGTCAGGAGGCCATCCAGCTCCATGGCGGCATCGGCGTGACGATGGAGTACAGCGTCGGCCACTACTTCAAGCGCATGACCATGATCGAAATCCTGTTCGGCGATGCCGACACCCATCTGGCGCGGCTGGCCGAGATGGGTGGCGTGCTGGACGCAGCCTAGGCCGCCGCCGCCATGTCGTGCAGCAGGCGATCCAGCGTCGTTTGCGCCAACGCCCCCTGCAGCGCGCGTTCCGCCACGCCGAACGCGTCGCTGAGCACGCTATGCACCCGGCACCCAACCGGGCACGCCTGATCCGGATTGGCGTGGACCGGCAGCAGCGGCCGCGGAGCGCCGGGGTTCACCGCTTGCCACACGTCGGCCAACGTGATCTGGGACGGCGGGCGCAGCAGGTCCGCGCCGCCCGGCCCGCGCCGGACCCGAATCAGCCCCGCGCGCGACAACTGCCCGGTGATCCGCCGCACGACCACCGGATTGGTGTTCACGCTCCTTGCCATCCGCAAGCTGGTCGCCGCCTCCGGCCGGTCCGTGGCGAGCAGCAGCAGGATGTGCGTGGCGACTGCGAAGCGGGTGGGAACCATAGCGTAAAAATGCCAGCGTTCGCCATCGGTTGCACGCGGGCCGGAGCACGTTCCCGTATGTTCCGTTTTCGTTCGGGAGGCACTACAACGCGCTATGGGTCTCTCGCTTCCCGAACGCCAGCTTGCCGTGCGCCGCGCCGCCGCACGCCTCTGCGGGCAACTCGCCTGGCCCGCGGTGCATGAGATGCCGCTGCCGAACGGACGCCGGGCCGACCTGCTGGCGCTGCGTCCGGATGGCGGGTTTGCCTGCATCGAGGTGAAGTCAGGCCCGCGCGACTTCCTGGTCGATACCAAGTGGCCCGACTATCGCGCCTACTGCGACGCGCTGTACTTCGCCGTCGACACCGATTTCCCGCCCGGCCTGCTGCCCGACGACACCGGCTGGATCGTCGCGTATGGCCAGGAGGCCGAGATCGTGCGCGAGGCTCCCGCGCACCCGCTCGCGCCCGCCCGGCGCCGGGCGTTGCTGCATCGTTTCGCCACCATCGCCGCCTGCCGGCTCGCAGCGCTGGAGGACCCGCTGATCACGGCGTCGTTGCGGGCGGCGCTCCGGGTGGAGTAGCGACGCCGTTGGCGGCGAGCAGGCTGCGCAGGTCGCGGATGGGCGGGAACACCTCCTGGTTCCAGTCGGCGCCCTGCCGGTCGTGGGCGGCCTGCTCCATCTCCACGATCTCGCGGTCTTCCTTGAAGATGCGCTCGGTGAACCAGATCAGGACGGGCCAAGCGGCCGTCAGCACGCCGGGCAGCTTCGGCGGCTTGCGGACCGAGAGCAGGCCGAAGGTGCGGTTGGTCCGTTGCGCGCGGTCCAGCGGCACGTAGGCGATCCACAAATCCATCACCGGTTCGGCGTCGCTGGTCCAAATCTTGAGCGTCTGGTACGGGTACTCGGTCCGGATCGTCATCAAATCCTTGGGTTTGTCCGACACGCCGCGGCGTCGGCTGCCGAGGATGGCCGCCTCGCCCAACGGCTGCTTCCCGCCGGTCCGCGCGAAGCTGTAGTCGATCTCGAGCCAGGTCTCGCCGCGGCGGCGGCCGAGGTAGCGGGGGGAGACCTGCCCCATCTGGCGGCGATGCAGGAACTGATGGTTCATATCCATCAGGTTCTCGTGCATGAAGGTGTAGTGCGCGCCGACCACCTTGCCGAAGCGGCGGGTTTTGAACGCCGGGTCCGCGACGGAGCCGAGGGCGGGCAGGGGCGTCAGCTTCGCCGGGTCGCCGGGCCAGATTAGGATCAGCCCGTCCTTCTCCTGGCAGGGATACGACCGCACGCCGTTCGGCAGCTTGCCCTTGCCGAGATACGGCACGTCGATGCACTTGCCGGAGCCGTCGTAGGTCCAGCCGTGGTAGCAGCACCGCAGCGCCTGCCCGGCGACGACGCCGTTGGACAGCGGCACCTGCCGGTGGGCGCAGCGGTCCTCCAGCGCGAACACCGCGCCTTCGGTTGGCCGCACCAGCACGATCGGGTCGCCGGCGAACCGCGCCGCCAGCGCCTTGCCTGGCTTCAGCTCCCGCGACCACGCGAGCGGATACCAGTGGTCCGGGTGGGCGCCTACCCGCCGGAGATCGACTTGCGGGCAAGCATCCGCGCATGCGGGGGCGTCCGGGCTGTCCAGCATCAAGCCTCCTGCAAAGTTTGGGGTCGTCAGACGCTGCGGAGCCGCTGCATTGTCGCGGTCGTCGAGAACCCAGCCAAGATTTCCGCCAGCATGACGCGTCCGCCATAGCTTTGCACTAAATCCGCGCCCACGACAGTCTCGATCGTGTAGTCCGCACCCTTGACCAGCAGGTCGGGCCGCAACGCCCGCAACGTCGCCTCCGGCGTGTCTTCGTCGTAGATGCACACCAGGTCGACGGCGGCCACGCTGCCCAGCACGGCGGCCCGGGCGGCTTCGGGTTGCACCGGGCGCGACGGCCCCTTCAGCCCGCGCACGCTGGCGTCGGAGTTCAGCCCCACCACCAGCCGGTCGCACTGCGCGCGCGCCTGCTCCAGCAAATGGACGTGCCCGGGATGCAGCAGGTCGAAGCAGCCGTTGGTGAACCCGACGCGCCAGCCGCGCTGCCGCCAGCGCTCCGCCTGCTCGACCGCCTGCTCACGCGTGACGACCTTGCGCAACGCCCCGCCCTGGGGCGAGACGGCGGCCAGCAGGTCGCCCTCGCGCGCGACGGCGGTGCCGACCTTGCCGACGACGATCCCCGCCGCGATGTTGGCCAGCCGCGCCGCCAACGGCAGCGCCAGCCCGGCTGCCATCCCCGCGGCCAAGGTCGCGACCACGGTGTCGCCGGCGCCGGAGACGTCGTACACCTCCGCCGCCTCGGCTGGGAAATGATGTACGCCGGACGCCTGCACGAGGCTCATGCCGTCCTCGGCCCGGGTGACGAGCACGGCGGCGAACCCGTGCGCCGCGAGCAGGCTTTGGGCGGCGGCGACCAAGTCCGCTTCGCTGTCGACCGGCATTCCCGTCGCCATCGCCAGTTCCCGGCGGTTTGGGGTGATGACCTCCGCCCCGGCGTAGCGGCTGTAGTCGGTGCCCTTCGGGTCCACGATCACGCGGCGTCCGGTGTCGCGCGCCATGGCGATGATCCGCGCCGGGATATCCCCCCACAGCAGGCCCTTGTTGTAGTCCGACAGCACCGTGATCGAGGTCGCGGTCAGGGCGTCGCCCGCGATCCGCAGCAGCCGCTCGCTGAGCTTGGGGTGGATGGCCGAGACGTCCTCGTGGTCGGCGCGCAGCAGGTGCTGGCCCTGGGCGATGTAGCGCGTCTTCAGCGTGGTCGCCCGGCCGCCCTGCACCAGCAGCCACGGCTCCACGTTCGGCTGCCCGCCGATCAGCCCGGTGAGGTCCGACCCGGCCTGGTCGTCGCCCACCACCGAGACGAACGCGACGGCGGCGCCCAGCGCGGTCAGGTTGCGCACCACGTTGCCCGCCCCGCCCGGCATCGCGACCTCGCGCGCCACGCACAGGATCGGGATCGGCGCCTCCGGGCTGACGCGCAGCACGTCGCCGTAGACGTAGCGGTCCAGCATGGCGTCGCCGACGACGAGGACGCTGGTGCGGGCCAGCCGCTTGATGGCGTCGGTGAGCTCGGCCGTGAGGGTGGCGTCGGTCGCGGGAGCGCCGCTTCCGTCGCGCGGGGAGGTATCCATCTCGGTTCGCTACAGGGTGGGGGAGCCGAAGGCAAGCGATTGGCGCGCCCGCCCAATCGCCCGCAGCCAGCTACGCCGTCAGATATCGCAGCCGCGCGCCTTCCAGCACGACGCAGGTCAGCGCGCCGCCGCTCACCGCGCCGGTGTCGATGCCGATGCGGTTGCGCCGCACCTCTGGAACAGGCGCCGAGGTATGCCCATGCACCGCAACCAGCCCTGGCGCATCCGGCACGAGCTGTCCGGGCCAATTGAGGAATGCCTTACGGATCCACATCAGGTCGTCGGGGGTTTGCCGGGCCAGCGGTACGCCGGGCCGTAGGCCGGCATGCACGAACACGTAGCCGTCGACGACGTGCATCAGCTCGAGGCCGGCCAGGAACGACAACGCCTTGAGGGGGATGCTCCCGGTCCAACTGCGGGGGTCGGCGCTGGCGGGAATGCCCCAACCCGCCAGCGTGTCCGCCCCGTTGTTGGCCAGCCACTGCGTCATCGCGCTTGGGTCGGCCAGGGAGTCGAGCATCATCTGCTCGTGGTTGCCGCGCAGGTTCACGGTGGGGACCCCGGGCAGCGGCGGCCCGGCGGCCAATCGGGCGATGACGCCAGCGCTGTCGGGGCCGCGATCGATATAGTCGCCCAGATGCACCAGTTGCGGCCGCTCGATCGGCCGGCGCGCAAGGTCGTCCGCAATGCTGCGGTGCAACGCCGCCAGCCGCGCGTCGCAGCCGTGCACATCCCCCACCGCGTACACCCGGGTGCCGTCGCCGAGGCGGCCAGGCGCCGCTGAATCTTGTTCTGTAAACGATCCGGTCATCATGACGGGCCATGGTAGCGGCCAGGGCGCGCAGGACAACCATGCAGGCATTGGCTGGCTCCATCACGGCGGATCGGCGGATCGAAGGGCGGTTGCACGCCGCGGTTCAGCGCTGTCTCCGCGCCGGGCAGGATTGGGCCGTCATCGTCCTGCACCTGTCGGCGTTGCTGCTGCCGCGCCCACACCATCGCCGAATCGCGGGCGCCATCCTGGGCGATGCCGCGCTGCGCCACGAAGGCCAGGTGTTTACCCAACCCGGCGGCGACCTGGCGATGCTGTGCCGCACCGAGGGCCTGGCAGGGACGGCGGAAACGCTGGCGCGCCTGTTCCGCGTCGACGCGTCCCGGGTCGAGGCGCTGCTGACGCTGTGGCGGTTGCCGTCCGATGCGGCCTCGGTCCTCGCCTATGCCGACCGGCAACCCGAAACCCCCGCCCTGCCTGACCAGAAGCTGAGCCCTCCCGCCGGCGCGATGCTCCCCGACACGACCAATGCGATCGATGCGTTGCTGGCCACGGAGCGGCTGAGCGACCTGATGCGGCAGCAGATCGCGATCCGGCTCGATGGCGGGATGCGTCCGATCTTTCGGGAAATGACGTTCTCGATGGCCGCGCTCCAAGCCCGGATCGCCGTCATGGGTCCCGCGCGGACCGATCCGTACCTGCTCCGCCACCTCGCCGCGCGGCTCGACGGCCGGATGTTGGCGGGCATGGCCGAGCGCCTGCCGCCGGGCGACCTGCCGCTGCATGTCAACCTAACGGTCGCAGGCGTGCTATCCGACGCTTTCCCGCCGTTCGCGCGCGCCGTCGAGCAGGCCGGCGTCGCGGCCTCGGCCGGGTTGTCGATGCTGGAGGCCTGCGCCGACCCGCCGGCCTTCAGCGAGGCCAGCGCGCGCCTGCGCGGCCACGGCTTCGCGGTGGCGCTCGACGGCATAGGGCACACGGCCCTGCTGATGACCCGGCCCAGGGCGACCGGGGCGGATTGGGTGAAGCTGGACTGGTCGGCCCGCCTTGCCACCGGCTCCAAGCGGGAAACGACCGCAATGACCGAGGCGCTCGACCGCATCGGGACGGATCGGATCGTGCTGCAACGGGCCGAGACCGAAGCTGCCGTGGCCTGGGGCATGGCGCAGGGCATCCGCCGGTTCTCGGGCCGGCACGTCGACGCCATGCTCGCGGCCGCCCGTCTCGCCGCGTGCCGTTTCGCCGCCGACTGCACGCTGCGCCAGTGTGTCGAACGGGCCTCCGCCACGGAGCCGGGCGGCCGGAGCGGCTGCCGCGACGTCGCCGGCCTGAACGCCGGTTGCCCAGCGCCGGACGCCGCCTGATGGGAGAGGCGGCACGCCTGGCGGCGCTGATCCAGGACTGCGCGGTATCGGGCGTGGGTCGCCGCGCGATGCTGCTCCGTGCCGATTGCCTGCCTCCCGCCTTGGCCCGTCCGCACCATCTCCGCCTGGCCGAAGCGGCCCTTGCGCCGCTGCTTCGGGCCAGCCGCGCACAGGCCTTTCGCTTGCCGGGTCCACGTCTCGCCGTCGTCTGGCGCGGCGACGCCGAGGATGCCGTGCTGGACGCCATCACCGCCCTGCAGACGCTGTTGCAGGACGGGCCGGCCAACTCGCCTGCGCTCGCGGACCTGATTGGGTTGTACGATCTGCCGGACGCTTGCGAGATGCTGCTCGCCGACATCAACGCGCCTCTCCGGAAAGCCTCGGGACCATCCCTGCCCGAAGCGCGCATCGCCCAGTCGCTCGACGTCGCCACGCTGACGCTGCTGGAGGCGGCTTTGGCGCAGGCTGACCTGGCGCGCTTCGCGCGTCGCCATACGGTGTGGCGCCTGGCGCCCGCCACGCCGGCGTGGGAGCAGCGCAGCCTCTCGGCCTGCGACCTCGGCGCGGAACTGGCGCCCGGCCGCAACCTGCACGCCGATCCGTGGCTGTTTCGCCGGCTCACCCGCACCCTGGACCGGCGCATGCTGGCCTTGCTGACGGCGCCTGGCGAACTCGCGCAAGCCAGGCCCTTCTCGTTCGACTTGAACGTCGCGAGCATTCTAAGCCCCGAGTTCCTGCGGTTCGACGACGCCCTGCCCGCCGCGCACCGTGGGCGGATCGTGCTCAACCTGGCCGCCGCCGACATCCTCGCCGATCCGGCCGCGTTCGCCTTCGCCCGCGGCTTCGCCCGCGCGCGGCAGTATCGCCTGCTGCTCCGCAGCGTCACCCCCGCCCTGGCGCAGGTGCTGGCCCTCGATGCGGTCGAGGTCGACTACTTCGAGGTGCGCTGGTCGGCCGACCTGCCCAGCCAAGCCGGCGGTATCCTCGCCAGCGGGCCGGAGCGGGTCGTGCTCAACCTGGCCGATGATCCGGCGGGCCTCGCCTGGGCGCGGTCGGCCGGCATCGGCCTGGCGCAGGGCGCCGCGGTGGAGCGCCGCGCCAGCCCCCTTGGCGAACGCGCCACTGCGGCCTAATCCCGGCGCATGGACGCCATTCGGGTCGAGGCCCTCAGCAAACGATACGACGAGACCATCGCGGTGGATGATATCTCATTCACCGTTTCCGCGGGGGGCACGCTGGGACTGCTCGGCGGCAACGGCGCTGGCAAAACCACCACGATCGCCATGTTGTTGGGCCTGCTGATCCCGACCAGCGGCGCGATCCACGTGCTCGGGCACGACATGGCGCGCGACCGTTTCGCCGCTTTGGCTCGCATGAACTTCTCCTCGCCCTACGTGGCGCTGCCCGCCCGCCTCTCGGTGCGCGAGAACCTGCGCGTGTACGGCCACCTCTACGACGTGAAGCGGCTTGGCGCGCGGATCGCCGAACTCGCGCGCGAGCTGGACCTCACCTCGTTCCTCGACCGCCCCGCCGGCCTGCTGTCCGCCGGGCAGAAAACCCGCGTGGCGCTGGCGAAGTCGCTCATCAACCGCCCCGACGTGCTGCTGCTGGACGAGCCGACCGCGAGCCTGGACCCGGACACCGGCGACATGGTCCGCAGTTGGCTGGAGCGCTACCGGGCCGAGAGCGGCTGCACCATCCTGCTGGCGTCGCACAACATGGCCGAGGTGGAGCGGCTGTGCTCGGACGTGGTCATGCTCAAACGCGGCCGCATCGTCGACCAGGGCGCGCCGGACGCGCTGCTGTCCCGCTACGGCCGCAACGACCTGGAGGCCGTGTTCCTCGACATCGTGCGCGACCGGAGGCAGGCGGCGTGAACGCGTCCCTCCGCCGCATCTACGGCATGATGTACCGCCACCTCGCGCTCTACCGCCGGTCGTGGCCGCGCCTGCTGGAATTGGCGTACTGGCCGACCCTGCAGATGTGCATCTGGGGCTTCACCTCGTCGTTCCTGATGGCCCGCGGCGGCAACGCGGCCACCTTGGCCGCCGGCGCGCTGCTCGGCGGCGTGCTCCTGTGGGAGGTGGCGCTGCGGAGCCAGATGGGCGTCGCGATCTCGTTCCTGGAGGAGCTGTGGTCGCGCAACCTGGGCCACGTGTTCGTCAGCCCGCTGCGCCCGTGGGAGTTGCTGGCCGCGCTGATCGGCATGTCGATGGTGCGGATGTTCACCGGCGTGCTGCCCGCGATCCTGCTCGCCTACCTGCTGTACGCGTTCAACCTGTTCGCGATGGGGCCGGTCGTCGTGCTGTTCTTCGCCAACCTCATGATCATGGGCTGGTGGGTGTCGCTCGGCGTCGTCTCCCTGATCCTGCGGCACGGCGCCGGGGCGGAGGCGCTGGCCTGGTCGGTGCTGTTCGGGCTGACGCCGTTCTCGGCCGTGTTCTACCCCGTGTCCGTGCTGCCCGCCGTCATCCGCCCGATCGCCTGGGCGCTGCCGTCGTCCCACGTGTTCGAGGGGATGCGCGCCGTGCTGGCGGACGGCACCGTGCGGTGGGACCACCTTACGGCCGCTTTCGCGCTGAACGCCGTTTGGATGGCGGTGATGCTGGGCATGTTCGTGCTGCAGTTCCGCCGGGCGCGCACCCGCGGCGCGCTGCTCAGCATCGGCGAGTAGCTGGCCGGGGCGGGGCCGGTTTGCCTCGCCGGGGTCATAATCCCGGATTATAGACCCCGTAATGCGGTCGAACCGTTTCCCCTTGCCCGGCCGATGCCCGGCGTTTCTGGCGGCCATCCTCACCTGGCTGGCCTACCCCGCCGAAGCGGCCGACCCGCAACCCTACGCCGTCGCGATCGCATCGACCGGCAACGGCGCGCTGGATGGAGCGCTGAAGGACAGCTCCAACCTGGTCTCGCTGCGCGCCAATTCCCCGGTCGCCCCATTCGGCCTGGTGATGCGGGCGCAGTCCGATGTGGACCGCCTGCAAACCGCGCTGCGCAGCTTCGGCTACTACGCCGGCCACGCCGCCATCACGATCGACGGCAAGCCGCTCGACGACCCTGGCCTGCCGGACGCGATCGCCGGGCTACCGGCCGGGACGGACGCCAAGGTCGCGGTGGCGGTCGAGACGGGTCCGCTGTTCCATCTCCGCCACGTGACCGTCGACGGCGATGCGCCGGCCGCCGCCCGCGACGAGCTCGGCGTCAAGTCCGGCGCGCCAGCCATCGCTTCCGACGTGCTCGCCGGCCAGACGCGGCTGCTGACCGCCCTGCAGACGAGCGGCCACGCGCTGGCGAAGGTCGGCGCGCCGGACGTGGTCCTCGACCCGGCGGCGCAGGCGCTCGACATCGCCTACCACGCGCAGGCCGGCCCCCGGGTCGACATCGGCGTCATCTCCATCGCCGGGCTCAAGAACACGCATGAGAGCTACGTCCGCCGTCGCCTGCTGCTGCATCCCGGGGAGCAGTACGATCCCGACACCATCGAGAAAGCGCGCCAGGACCTTGGCGGCGCCGGCATCTTCTCGAGCGTGACGGCCAACGCGGCGGCGGCGCTGACGCCCGACGGCCGCTTGCCGATCACGTTCGATGTCCAGGAGCGGCCACGCCACGCAGTGACGTTCAACGCCAACTACTCGACCGACCTAGGCATCACCGGAGGTGTTTCCTTCACTTACCGCAACGTGTTCGGCAACGGCGAGACCTTCACCGCCAGCGCCGCCTCCACTTCGGGCGGCACCGCCGCGCGAGGCACCGGCTACGACGTCAGCCTCGGCTTCGTGCAGCCCGATTGGATGCGGCGGGACCAAACGCTGAGCTACAACGCGGCGTATATCCGCGAGAACCTGTTTGCCTACACCCGCAACGCCATCGTCGGCTCCGTCACGCTCAGCCGCAAGCTGACCGATCAGGTGACCGCGACCGTGGGAGTGAACGGGGAGCAGGAGCGCGTGTACCAGGAGGGCGTCAACCGCAGCTACACGCTGGCCGGGCTGCCGCTCGGATTGACCTTCGACAGCACCGGGCCGGATGGGCTGTTCAATCCGACGCATGGCGTCAAGGCCGGCCTCGCGGTGACGCCGACCTACTCGATCGCCGCTCCCGGCGCCGTCTTCACCCTCATCACGGCAAGCGCCTCCACCTACGTCAACCTGGCTGCTGAGGAGGGCCGGAGCGTGATCGCCCTGCGCGGACTGGTCGGCAGCGCGATAGGGGCCAGCACGTTCCAGTTGCCGCCCGACCAGCGGTTCTACGCCGGGGGCAGCGGCACCATACGCGGCTATAAATACCAGTTCGCCGGGCCGCAGTTCCCGCTCGACCACTACCCCATTGGCGGCGTGTCGATCGATGCAGGAACGGTCGAGTACCGGCAGCGCTTCGGCAAAAGCTTCGGAGCCGCGGTGTTCATCGACGCGGGCCAGGTCGGCAGCTCGTCCGCGCCGTTCGGCGGCACGGTGTTCGCCGGCGCCGGCGTGGGCGGGCGGTACTACACCGCGATCGGCCCGCTGCGCGTCGACATCGCGGTGCCGCTGATGAAGCGCCGCAAGGACGACTCGTTCGAGCTTTATATCGGACTGGGGCAGGCCTTCTGATGCGGCGCGCGCTGAAGGCTCTCGCCTGGGTCCTCGGCGTGCTGATCGCGCTGCCCGTCGTGGCCATCGGGCTGGCGTTCCTGCTGCTCAACGTCGATCCCGGGCGGCGTCTGGCGGAGCGGCTGGCCGGGCAGCTCACCGGCGGCCTGGTGCAAGTCTCGGGGTTGGCCGGGCGGTTTCCGGACGCGCTCCGCCTCGCCCACGCCGAGGTGCGCGACGCGGACGGCGCCTGGCTGCTGATCGACGACCTGGCGCTGGATTGGTCGCCGGCCCGGCTGCTGTCGCGTGAGGCCCAGGTCGATGCCCTGTCGGCGGCCCGCATCCAACTGCCGCGCCTGCCGCGCTCGCAGCAGGCGGCCGCCCCACAGTCGAGCGGGTCGAAGCCGTTCACCCTGCCGGTCCGCGTGTCCGTCGAGAGGCTGCACGTCGATCGCGTCGAGATCGGCGCGCCTGTCGCCGGTGTCGCCGCGGCCGCCTCGCTGGACGGCAGCGCGCACCTGGCCTCCTTGCAGGACGGCGACGCCGACCTGGCCATCGCCCGCCTGGACAGCCCCGGCGGCGCCTACGCGCTGCACGGCCGCATCGACCCGGCGTCGCTCTCGGCCAAGCTGGACGTGAACGAGCCACCGAACGGGCTGATCGCCGCCCTCGCCAAATTGCCCGCCCTGGGCGTCATCGGCCTGCACGCCAGCGTCGACGGCCCGCGCACTGCGGCGGCGACCGAGCTGACGCTGTCGGCCGGGCCGTTGCGCGCCGCCGCGCACGGCACGCTCGACCTCCTGACCCAGGCCGCGGACCTGGATATCACGGCCGACGCCCCCGCCATGACGCCGCGCCCGGACATCTCGTTCCAAGCCGTGGCGCTCGATGCCCACGTGCACGGGCCGTTCGTCAAGCCGGACGCCGCCGGGCATCTGCGGATCGACCAGCTCGACGCGTTCGGCGCCGGGCTGCGCCGCCTGACGGCCGAGGTGCAGGGCAGCGCGGGCGCGGCTGGGCTGCACGCCGTCGTCGAAGGGCTTCGCGTCCCCGGGCCGAAGCCGGACTTGTTCGAAGCGTCGCCGCTGGTGTTGCAGGCGGACGCCCGGCTCGACGACCCGGCGCGCCCCGTCGCCTTCACCCTGGACCACACGCTGGCGCAGGCGCACGGCCACGCCGACACCGGTGGCGCCGTCACCGCGCGCATCGACCTGTCGGTGCCGGAACTCGCTCCGCTGGTGGCGGTCGGCGGCGTCGACCTGCAGGGCCGGGCGGAGCTGACGCTCGGGGCCGCGGTGGCCGATGGCGTCACCAAGGTCGATGTCGATGGAACGCTCGGCGTCACCGGCGGGCAGGCGCCGGTGCCGGCGCTGGTCGGCGACGCCGGAAAAATCCGCCTGTCGGCCGCCCTAGCCGGGTCCGACATCACCCTGACCCGCGCGGAGCTGGAGGGGCGCGCGATCAACCTGGCCGCCGACGGGTCGGACAAGGGTGGCCGGCTGGACGTGCGCTACAAACTCGGCCTGACCGACCTGGCCGCGCTGGCGCCAGTGGTCTCCGGCGCGGTGAGCGTCCAAGGAACCGTCCAAGGCCCGGCCGACGACCTGGCCGTCGCGGCCGACGCGACCGGTGAGGTCGGAACCAAGGGCTTCCCGCGCGGCCCGGTAACCGTCCAGCTGCGCGCGGCCGGGCTGCCGGGCACGCCGAGCGGGACCGTCATCGCCGATGCGACGCTGGAGGGGTCTCCCCTCGCGCTCGGGATTCGGGTCGACCGAACCGGCGGCGCGCTGCATGCCGCCATCGAGCGGGCGGATTGGAAAAGCCTGCACGCCGAGGGCGCAGTGACGCTGCCCGCAGGCGCCACGCTGCCGCTCGGGCATTTGGATGTGCGGATGACGCAGCTCGACGACTTGCGCCCCCTGCTCGGCGTGGCGGTCACCGGCGCCATGACCGCCACGGCCGACCTTGAGGCGGGCGCGGCGGTGCTGCGAATCGACGCCAGGAACGCCGGCATCCCCGGCACGCGTGTCGGCCATGCGGCGCTGGACGCCAGGGTGGCCGACCCGGCGGTGCGCCCGGTGGTCGTCGCCAAGCTGCAGGCCGACGGCATCGAGGCCGGCGGCATCGGCGGCAACGCCACGCTGGGCGTGACCGGGCCGAAGGACGCGCTGGCGCTTCGCCTCGCAGCCGGGCTGAAGAACCTGGCGGGGGCCGACGCCGACATCACCGCGGCCGCGGTCGTGAACGCGACCGGCAAGCAGGTGGCCATCTCCGCGTTGCAGGCGGCCTGGAAGGGCCAGGCCGTGCGGCTGCTGGCCCCGGCGCGCGTCAGCTTCGGCGACGGCGTGGCGGTGGACCGGCTGCGGATCGGGCTGCAACAGGCCACGCTGGAGGTGGCCGGCCGCGTCACCCCCGCGCTCGACCTCACCGTGGCGCTGCGCAACGTGACGGCGGACCTGGCGCGGCCGTTCGCGCCGAACGTGTCGGCCGACGGCGTCGTCGCCGCGGACGCCCGGCTGACGGGGACTCCGGCCCGGCCGGAGGGGACCGTGAAGCTGACCGCCGCCGGGCTGCACATGCGCAACGGGCCGGCACGCGCATTGCCGCCGGCCAACCTGGCCGCGACGGCGCAGTTGGCCGGGATTTCGGCCCAGATCGATGCCCGGCTGACGGCGGGCACCACCAAGCTGTCGGTCGCCGGCCGCGCGCCGATCGAGCCGGCCGGCGCGCTCGGCTTGCGCGTGACCGGCGGGTTGGACTTGGCCATGCTCGACCCGATCCTGTCGGCGCAGGGCCGCCGGGTGCGGGGGCGGGTGACGCTGGACGCGGGCGTGGCCGGCACGATGGCGGCGCCGGAGGTGAACGGGACGCTGCAATTGGCCAAGGGCGAGGTGCAGGACTTCGCCCAGGGCGCTCGTGTCACCAACATCACGGCCCTGGTCCGCGCGGAGGGGCGGACGGTGCGCCTCGCCAGCCTGAGCGGCCGGGCCGGGCCGGGCGTCATCGCCGCCAACGGCAGCGTCGGGCTGCAGGCGCCGATGCCGGTCGATCTCACGCTCACGATGCGCAACGCCGAACCGCTCGCCAGCGATCGGCTGACGGCCAATCTCGACGCCGACCTGACCTTGCGGGGGCAGATGGCGGGAGCGTTGGCCGCGGCTGGGAAGGTCATGGTCCGCCGGGCGGAAATCCGTATTCCCGAGAACCTGCCGTCCTCGGTTGCGGTGCTGAACGTGCGCCAGATCGGGCAGGGGCCGCCACCGCCCTCGGCGCCGGGCCCGACGATCGCGCTGGCGCTCGAGTTGGCCGCCCCGCGCGCCATCTTCGTGCGCGGCCACGGGCTGGACGCCGAATTGGGCGGCACGCTGAAGATCGGCGGGACCACCGCCGCCCCGCAGGTCAGCGGCGGATTCGACCTGCAGCGCGGCACCTTCAGCCTGGCCGGCACCACGCTCAACTTCGTCCGCGGCAAGGTCGGCTTCGACGGCACGGGCGTGACCGGCAAGATCGACCCGACCCTGGATTTCGAGGCCGACTCCACGACCTCCAGCATCACCGCGATGCTGCTGGTCGGAGGCTACGCCAGTGCGCCCAAGATCACGCTATCCAGCGTTCCTAGCTTGCCGCAGGACGAAGTCTTGGCGCAGCTCCTGTTCGGCCGCAGCGCCAAAAGCCTCGGCCCGTTCCAGTATGCCGAGATCGCGGCAGCGCTCGCCAGTCTCTCCGGCGCTCCGGGCGGCGGGTTCAATCCGCTGGAGAAGATCCGTAAGGGCCTGGGGCTGGACCGCCTGTCGGTGGGCAGCATGGCCACCAGCAACGCCAGTGGGGCGGCGAACAGCGCGCCCAGCCTGGAGGCGGGACGCTACATCGCCGACGGCGTGTACGTGGGAGCCAAGCAGGACACGTCCGGAGCGGGAACCCAGGCGACCGTGCAGATCGACATCTACAAGGGCCTGAAGGTGCAGACGGACGTGGGCACGGGCCAGGCGGGCAGCAACCTTGGGTTAAGCTATCAATTCGAATACTGAGTTTATTTCTGGATACGAAACATATTGTGGCAGCGCCGCAAAATACCTGTCAGAATGTCGATAATAAATTTGAGGGTGCGTTACGAATGTCATCGGCCTTGGCTGAACCAGGTGCCTCCCCTGTCGGCAGCTTCCTGTCGCGCGAGCGCACCGTGGCGCGCGCGGGGTTCAACCGCTGGCTGGTGCCTCCCTGCGCGCTCGCGATCCATCTGTGCATCGGCATGGCTTACGGTTTCTCGGTCTTCTGGCTGCCGCTGACCCACGCGCTTGGCGGCACTGCGGCCGCGTGCGGGACCGATGTGGGGCTGATGCAGGCGCTCACCACCACCAGTTGCGAGTGGCGCGTCTCCGACCTGATCGTGATGTATGAACTGTTTTTCGTCTTCCTCGGCTCGTCGGCCGCGCTGTTCGGCGGTTGGCTGGAGCGCGCCGGCCCCCGCAAGGCCGGGCTGGTGTCGGCGCTGTGCTGGTGCGGCGGCCTCGTCATCTCCGCATTCGGGATCATGACGCACCAATTGTGGATGATGTGGCTGGGTTCGGGCGTCATTGGCGGCATCGGGCTGGGATTGGGCTACATCTCGCCGGTCTCGACCCTGATCAAATGGTTCCCCGATCGGCGCGGCATGGCGACCGGCATGGCGATCATGGGTTTCGGCGGCGGCGCGCTGGTCGGCGCCCCGCTGGCCGACCTGCTGATGAACCATTTCCGCAGCCCCGGGCAAGTCGGCGTCTGGCAGGCATTCCTGGTGATGGCGGCGATCTACGCCGTGTTCATGGTCGCCGGATCGCTCGGCTATCGCGTGCCGCCCGCTGAGTGGCGGCCGGACGGCTGGTCCCCGGCGGCGTCCACGCGCTCGCTGGTGTCGCAGCACAACGTGGCCCTGTCGGACGCGACCCGCACGCCGCAGTTCTGGCTGATCTGGCTAGTGTTGTGCCTGAACGTGACCGCGGGGATCGGCGTGATCTCCGTCGCGTCGCCGATGCTGCAGGAAATTTTCGGCGGCTCGCTGATCGGCCAGGCTGGGGTGAAAATCGGCGCGCTGACCGACGACCAGAGGCGTGCCGTCGCGGCGGTGGCGGCCGGGTTCACCGGCTTGATCTCGCTGTTCAACATCGGCGGCCGGTTCTTCTGGGCGTCATACAGCGACCGGATCGGCCGCAAGCTGACCTACGCGACGTTCTTCGTGCTCGGCTTCGCCATGTACGCGGGCGCGCCGCTGCTGGCCCATGCCGGGATGCAGGCCCTGTTCGTGGCGGCGATCTGCATCATCTTGTCGATGTACGGCGGCGGGTTCGCGACCGTCCCCGCCTATCTCGCCGACATCTTCGGCACCCGGTTCGTGGGCGCCATCCACGGCCGGCTGCTCACGGCGTGGTCGGTCGCGGGAGTCGCCGGGCCGTTCCTGATCAGCTACCTGCGGGACGTCGAGCTCGCCGCCGGCGTCCCGCGTGCCGCCGTGTACGACGTGACGCTGTATATCCTCGCGGGACTGCTGGTGGTCGGCTTCCTGTGCAACCTCGCGATCCGCCCGGTCGCGTCACGCTGGTGGATGCGCGACGACCCGGCCCCCGTGGCCGTGTCGGCCACGGGTATGTCCTACGGCATCGGACGCGGTGGGCTGACGATGGCCGGGCTGCTTGCCTGGGCCTGCGTCGGCATCCCGATCGCGTGGGGCGTGTCGGTCACGCTCAGCAAGGCGTTGATCCTGTTTAGCTAATCCGCCGCCGAACGTCGTGGGGTGGGCGTGGCCGCTCCGGTGCGGCATGGTGCGGCCATGCCGACATTCCTTATCGTCCTCACCGCGGGCCTGGTCGCCGGAACGATGAACGCCCTGGCCGGCGGCGGCTCGTTCATCACGCTCTCCGCCTTGATCCTGGCCGGGCTCGACCCGCGCGCGGCCAACATCACCTCCACCGTCGCGCTGTTTCCGGGCCAGGTCACGAGCGGCTGGAGTGGGCGCAGCCTGGTGGCCAACCTGCCGCAACTGTCGTTCCGGTCGGTTGGCCTGATCGGATTGGCCGGCGGGGCAATAGGGGCGGCGCTGCTACTGCTGACCCCGCCCAGCTTCTTCGCACGGCTGGTGCCGTTCCTCGTGCTGTTCGCGACGGCGGTGTTCGCGTGGGGCAGCTTCCTGCGCCGGCCGTCGGAGCTGGGCAAGCGCCCGATGGGACGCGGACGGGCCGCAGCCGCGCAACTCGGCATCGGCATCTATGGCGGCTATTTCGGCGGCGGCATCGGCTTTCTCCTGATGGCGGCGCTGACCGTCGCCGGTCTCACGGTGCGGACGGCCAGCGCCACCAAGAACGCGCTGGCCGGGATCATCAACGCCTCTGCCGTGCTGATCTTCGCGTTCTCGCCGGACGTGGCCTGGCAGCCGGCGCTCGTGCTGGGCGCCGGGGCGATCGCCGGTGGGCAGCTCGGCGTGTGGGCGCTGCGCCGGGTCGACGAAAGATCGCTCCGGATCGCCGTCGTGCTCGTCGGGTGCGCATTGACGGTTGGGCTGTTCCTGCGGGCGGCCTGAATGCTGTTCAACTCGCAAGCCTTCATCCTGGCGTTCCTGCCGGCCGTGCTCGCCGCCTACTACGCGGCGGCCGGGCGCTTGGCCCTGCGCCAGGCGGTGCTGGTCGCGGCGTCGCTCGTGTTCTACGGCTGGTGGGACATCCGTTTCGTGCCCCTGCTGGCAGCGCTCACGCTCGCGAATTGGGGATTGGTCCGGCTGTACGCGGCGTGCCGGCGCGACGCCGTGCTCGTCGCGGGCGTGGCGCTGAACCTGGCCGTGCTGGGGGCGTGCAAATACGCCAACTTCGCCGCCGGCACGCTGGCCGCCCTGTTCGGCGTGGCGCACACCCCCTGGGGCATCGTGCTCCCCCTTGGCATCAGCTTCTTCACGTTCCAGAAGATCAGCTACCTCGTCGACCTCCGCCGCGGCGACCGGCACGTGTACGGGCTGCTGGAGTTCGCCGCCTTCGTCACCTTCTTCCCGCAACTGATCGCGGGTCCGCTGGTGCGGCACAACGAGATCATCCCGCAATTCGCCCTTGATCCCCGCCGGCCCGAGAAGTGGGAGAACCTGGCGCGCGGCGGCGTTTTGTTCACGATCGGCCTAGCCAAGAAAGCCGCCGTCGCCGACACGGTGGCGCAGGTTTGCGACCCGCTCTACGCCCGCGCGGCGGCCGGCGCCGCGCTGTCGCTGGCCGAGGCCTGGGCCGCCGCCGGCACCTACGCGCTGCAGATCTACTTCGACTTTTCCGGCTACTCCGACATGGCGATCGGGCTGGCGCTGATGTTCGGCCTGCGCCTGCCGTTCAACTTCGACGCGCCCTATCGCGCCGTCAGCATGCGCGACTTCTGGCGGCGTTGGCACATGACGCTGTCCCGCTTCCTGCGCGACTACGTGTATATTCCGTTCGGCGGCAACCGGGCCGGTCCAGGCCGCCAAGCGGTGAACGTCGTCGGCACGATGCTGCTGGGCGGCCTCTGGCATGGTGCCGCCTGGACCTTCGTCGCCTGGGGCGGCTTGCATGGCGTGGCGCTGGCCGCCAACAGCGCTTGGGACCGCGGCGGACGACGGCTGCCGGCGGTGGCGGGCTGGGCGCTGACCTTGCTGTTCGTGGTCGTGGCCTGGGTGCTGTTCCGCTCGCCCGATTTCTCCACCGCCGCGAGGGTCCTGGCCGGCATGGCGGGCTTGCACGGCGTCGGCCACGTCCACGTCGACAACGCCGTCCTGGTCGCCGTCGCCGCCCTGGTCGCCGTCGTCGGGCCGTCCAGCCAAACCGCGGCGCTCGCCCGATTGCGCCCGTCGCCTTGGCTCGCGGTTCCGGCCGGCGTCGCCCTCGTGTTCCTGCTGCTGCTGGCCGGTGGCCGCATCCCGAACGAGTTCATCTATTTCCAATTCTGAGCCCAGCCGCTGGCGTCGCTTCCTCGCCTGGCTGCTCGCTGCGGCGTTGGGGGCGCTCGCGGTCACCTACGGCTTCGTCGCCATCGTCGATCCCTGGAACGTGCTGCCCCTGTCGCCGCCCTTGCCGCGCGTGCCCATCTCCACCAACGCCCGCTTCAGCTTTCCGGCCCTGGCGCGCGATCCGGGCTTCGACTCCGCCGTGTTCGGCACGTCCACCTCGCGCCTGCTCGACCCGGCCGTGCTCGACCCGTCGTTCGGCGCCCGCTTCGCCAACCTCGCCATGAACTCCGCCACCGCCTACGAGCAGTCGCGCCTGCTCGGGGTGTTCGCGCGCGCCCACCCGCACGCCCGCATGGTCATCATCGGCCTGGACACCGATTGGTGCACCCCGGCGCCGGAACGTACCACCAGCCGGCCGTTCCCGGCCTGGATGTACGGCGGATCGCCCTGGCGTGGCTACCGCGAGATCGCCAACTTGTACGCCGTGCAAGAGGCCGCGAACCAGTTCGCCGTCATGGTGGGGTTGAAACGGCGGCGCTACGGCCGGGACGGCTACACCAACTTCCTTCCCGACGACCGAGCGTACGACCCGCGCCGGGTCGCCGAAACCTTCGCCAAAGCCGGCGAGGCCGCCGACGCGCCACCCGTTCCCGGCCTCCCGATCGAGGTGCCGGCCATGCGCCTGCTCGCCGACGGCCTCGCGGCCCTGCCGGCGGGGGCGGCGAAATTGCTGTTCTTCGTGCCGTACCACGTCAGCCAGCAGGGCCAGCCCGGCAGCGCCGTCGCCGCCCGGTTCGCCGCTTGCAAGCGGGCTGCCGTGGACGTCGCCAGCGCCGTTCCCGGAACCATGGTCCTGGATTTCATGATCCCGAGCGACATCACGCGCGACCGCGACAACTACTGGGACCCGCTGCACTATCGCCTGCCGATCGCCCGGCGCCTCATGCGCGACCTCGCCGCCGGCCAGGCCACGCCGGACGACGCCGTTCTCGCCGCGCCGCGTTAACGCTAGATCTAGTCCTTCTTGCGGGTCGCGCTGGACATGAACGCGCCCATCATGCCCTTGAACTGCTCCGACAACTGCCCGACGGCTGGCATCCACATCCGGAACAACGCGTCCGGCGAGGCGGCGTCCACGGCGTCCAGCGCCTGCTTCTCGATTTTGGCCAGCACGGCCGTCTGCATGGGCGTCACGTCGGGAAGGCCCAGGAACTGGCGCAACTCCTCCGGCGTGCAATCGACTTCTGCGTTGAACTTCATCGTGCGGCTCCTTGTGGGTCTGCAGCCTAGCCGTCCGTCCCGTCCCGTTCCAGACCATCTCGCGCGGGTTGGCAAGCGCGGCCGAACTGCCCATCATCCGGCGATGGACGTGCCAGACGCCGCCCACGACGGCGCTGCCTTCATCGAGCGGGACACGCCCGCGTTCATCCGGGCCAACCTTGCGTTGTTCTGCGCCGGGTTCGCGACCTTCGCGCTGCTCTACTGCGTGCAGCCGCTGATGCCGGAGTTCTCGCGCGATTTCGCCATCGGCCCCGTGTCCGCCAGCCTGGCGCTCTCGCTCACCACGGGATCGATCGCGGTCTCGATCTTGCTCGCCAGCGCCGTGTCGGAGACGCTGGGCCGCAAGCCGGTGATGATCGTGGCCCTGCTGGCCTCCGCCGCGCTGACCATCGCCACCGCGGCGGCGCCGAGCTGGCCCTGGCTGCTCGCCGCGCGGGCGCTGATGGGGGTCACGCTCAGCGGCTTGCCCGCCGTGGCGATGGCCTATGTCGCCGAGGAGATGCACCCGCGGTCGATCGGGCTCGCGATGGGGCTGTATATCGGCGGCAGCGGCCTGGGCGGCATGGCCGGCCGGCTGCTGACCGGCGTGCTGACCGACCTCGCCGGCTGGCGCATGGCGATCCTGGCGATCGGGCTGCTCGGGATCGCGGCCGGGCTGGTGTTCTGGGCCAGCCTGCCGCCGTCGCGCCACTTCGTGCGGCAGGCGCCGAAGCTGCGGCCGTTGCTCGCCGGCTTTGGGCTGCATCTCCGCGACCTGGTGCTGCGGCGGCTGTTCGCCGAGGGGTTTTCCTCATGGGCGGTTTCGTGACCGTGTACAACTACATCGGCTACCGCCTGCTGGCGCCGCCGTTCAGCCTGAGCCAGTCGGTCGTGGGCCTGCTGTTCTCGGTGTACGTCGTGGGCATCTTCAGCTCCGCCTGGGTCGGCGACCTGGCGGGACGGGTCGGCCGCCCGCGCGTGTTCTGGACGAGTTTCGTGGTCATGCTCGCCGGCATCTGGCTGACCTTGGTGCCGAGCCTGTGGGCCGTGGTGCCCGGCATCGCCGTGCTGACGTTCGGCTTTTTCGGCGGCCACTCCATCGCCAGCGCCTGGGTCGGCGCGCGGGCGCCGCGGGCCAAGGCGCAGGCGTCCGCGCTGTACCTGTTCTGCTACTATCTCGGCTCCAGCGTGGCCGGCACGGTAGGCGGCCTCGCCTGGGGCCGCTTCGGCTGGCCCGGCGTCGTCGGCTTCACCAGCGCGCTGCTGCTGGCCGCGCTGGCGATCGCGCTCCGGCTGTGGCGATGCACGCCGGCTCTTTCCGTCGAGGGGCGGGGGGTGTAGGTGCGGCGCACTAATCTAATCGGGAGTGAACAGATTTGACTGCACCAGCACGCAAGTTGGGGTCCGCCCCAAAACTGGCCATCGTGGCGGCGTGCGTCGCGAGCGTGGCGGGGCTGCAGGGCTGCGCCGAGAAACCGGCCGCCGCCACGGCACGGCGTCCGGTCTATGCCTTCGACCAGACCGGCGCCGCCCGCCACTGCACGGTTCCACTGGTGAAACCTGTGGCCGACCGGGAGACGGGCGCCACGATATCGCTCGAGAACGATGGCGGCTGGTGTGCCTTCAGCGTGCAGCAGGATAGGGCCGCATACACCACGGGGCTGGTGACCACTCGGCCGCAGCACGGCAAGGTGTTCGTGCACTCCGTCGGCGACGAGACCCGGATCGACTACACGCCGATGCCGGGTTTCGCCGGCACCGACAGCTTCACGGTGAAGCTGCTGCCCGGGGATGCGGCGGTTGCGGTCGCGGCGACGGTCACGCCGTCGCCGCAAGCGGCGGCCGTGGCGCCAGTGGCCGCTCCCGAACCGAAGCCCGCTCCCCCGGCCAAGAAGAAGCACCCTGTCGCCCGGCGCTGATCGCCGTTACGGCCGTGCCCCCGACACGGGCTTCGAGACCGCCTGAACGAGAAACCCTCGTTCAGGCGGCGTTCAATTGGCTCTCGGCGAACTCATAGTTGGCGAGCTTGTCGAGCCAGTTGGTGATGTAGTCCGGACGGCGGTTGCGGAAATCCAGGTAGTAGCTGTGCTCCCACACGTCGATCCCGAGCAGGGCGTGGCCGTCGCCGGTGGCCAGCGGATTGGACCCGTTCGGCGTCTTGGTCACCTTCAGCTTGCCATCCGTCCCCAGCACCAGCCATGCCCAGCCGGAGCCGAACTGGCCGATCGCCGCCGCCTTGAACGCCTCCTTGAACTTGTCGACGCCGCCGAGGTCCTCGGTGATCTTCTGCTCCAGCATGGACGGCATCGCCCCGCCGGTCGGCGCCATGGCCTGCCAGAACAGGATGTGGTTCCAGTGCTGCCCGGCGTTGTTGAACACGGGGGCCATGTCGTCCTTGCCGTGCGACATCTTGATGATATCCTCCAGCGACTTGCCTTGCAGCGCCGGGTTCTTCTCGACGAAACCGTTCAGCGCAGTGACGTACGCCTGATGGTGCTTGTCGTGGTGCAGCTCCAGCGTCTCCTGGCACATGCCGCGCTCGGCAAGGGCGGAATGCGCGTAGGGCAGGTTCGGAAGTTCGAAGGCCATGGGCGTTCTCCGGTTGTTGCGGGGGATGGCGGACCCGAGAGCTATGGCCCTCGCCCCTCTACGTCAAGCGCGCGGGCCCCCACCTCAACCCGATGCCGGACCCCCTCTCACCCATCGGCGCCCTGGTGCGCCGGGCCGATCCCGACCGCTTCCTGACCGTCCTGTTCGCTCCTTCCGACCGGCGCGAGGCGCTGTTCACCCTGTACGCGTTCAACAACGAATTGGCCCGGGCGCGCGACGCGGCGTCCAACCCGGTGTTGGCGCTGATCCGCCTGCAGTGGTGGCGCGAGGTGGTGGAGGGCGCCGCACGGCCGCACGAGGTCGCCACGCCGCTGGCGGCGCTGCTCGCGGCGGGGCTGCTCGACCAGGCCGAACTGGCGGCGATCGTCGATGCGCGAGAGGCCGAGGTGGACACGATCGACACGCTGGAGGAGTGGCGCGCCATGCTGCTGGCCGGCCCCGGCGGATTGGCGGTGGCGGCGGGGCGCTTGCTCGGCGTGCCTGGTTCGGACGCGTTGCGGCGGCTGGGCGCCGCCTACGGAGCGGCGGGCGTGCTGCGAAGCGTGACGGCACTCGCCAGCCGTGGACGCTGCTTGCTGCCGGTCGCGACATTGGCGGAGTACGGCCTATCGCCCGAAGCCGTGATCGCCGACCCCACGGGCCCGGCGGTGGGCTCGGCGTTGGCCGCGTTGGCACGGCAGGCGCGGCCGTGGCTCGCGTCCAGCCGGTCCGTGCCGCGTCCGGCGATCGCGGCGGCGCTGCCGGCCGTGCTGGCCCGGCGCGACCTGCGCCGCCCCGGGAATGCGGGTCCGCGTGGCCTGGGCGACCGCCTCGCGGTGACGGTGGCGGCGCTGGCCGGCCGGATTTAGCGCCAGCACGCCCTCAAGGCTTGACGGCCAGGCCGAAGACGCTCAGGCCGCCGACGCGATTGGCCTTGAACACCGCCAATTCAGCACGGCAGACGCTCCCGAGCGCGGCATTGGCGAGCCACCCGACGCGATGCATATGGCTGCGCGGCGTCCTGGGGTCGCAGCACAGCCGGTCGCCGAGGCGCACGGCCGCCGCCAACGGCAGCAAGGGCGCGTAGAAGTAGCATCCCAGTTCGATGCGCAGCCCGGCCCCGCGCAACAATCCCTCGACCTGCGCCAAGGTGTAGCGCCGATGATGGCCCAGAAACACGTCGTGGCCGCTCCACAGCGCCTGGAATGCCGGCGTGGTCACCAGCAAGCGGGCGCCCGATCGCATCCGGGCCACGTACTCGGCCAGCAGTGCCGCGTCGTCGGCCACGTGTTCCAGCACGTCCATCATCAGCACCAGGGTCGCGCCGTCCCGGTCCACCCGGCGGCGGAACTGCAGCGGGCGGCCGTTGACTTGCATCTCGGAGTCGGCGGCATAGCCCGGATCGACGCAGGTCGCCACGGTCGCCTCGCCACCTTCGAGCAGCTTGCGGGCGAAGAACCCGGAGCCGGCGCCGACGTCCAGCACCGGCCCGGGCGGCAGGGCTGCGATGGCCGATCGGAGCGCCGCAAGTTTGGCCCGGTAGTACCAGTGCTCCGACGGATCGCCGATCAGGCGCTCCTCCTTCAGGTCCATGCGCCCGGCTCCATGCGCCGGACCTACCATGGCGGCCCACCGCGGCACAGCGGCGCAAGCCGTCGCCAGCTTCTCATTCGGCCGCCGCGGCGCTACCGATTGACCATGACGCCCACCGACGAGCCGCCCGCACTCGCCCATATCGAGAGGATGTTGGCCGACGCGTATCGGCGGGAGATCGAGCAGGAGGAGAATATCTGGCGGTCGCTGCCGTTCTTCGGCGCGACCCTGGCGTTGCAACTGACCGCCCTGTTCCAGGTCGTCGACCGCCTGCCGCCGTTCGGGACCTGGACGGGACGGGCCGCCTTGCTGCTGCTCGCCGTGTCAGCCGGATGCAGCCTGGCGGCGTTGAGCTTCCTGGCAGCCTCGATCTATCCGGCCCGGTTCGACTACCTCGCGAAGGAGGCCGCCTTGCTGGACTACGCCACGGAGTTGATGCGCGACGAGGCCGATCCGGCGCAGGCGGCGGGCGACCCCTTCAGCGCCGTCGTGACCCTGAAGACGACGCTCGCGCGGCAGTATGCGGTGGCCACCGACCACAACCGGCAGATCAACAAACGCCGCGAGCGGCGGCGGTCCATCGCCGGGCTCGCGACCATCGCCGCCGTCCTCTCGACGTTTCTCCTGGTGGCGACGGCCTTCGCTCACTATCTTCCAAACCATATAGTCGGAGGAACCGGGTATGGCTCTACCCCACTCGCTGCCCCTATCGCCGCATCGCCCGGCTGCCTCGCCCGGAACGATCGTTGCCCCGAACCCGCCGCCGGCTCCACGGCAGCTTCCCCCAGCCCCGCCGATGCAGGTGATCACCAAGGGCTGGTGGGTGCTCCGTGAGGCCCAGGCCACGCTGGAGGAGCTGGAAAAAGCTCAACGGGCAAAAAAGTAACGTCCTGATGACGTTTTGCCGCCGCAGGTGAACTTTACCGCAGCAAGCACGTTCAGCCCTCCACCAAACTTGGAAGGCTTCACCATGAAGATGACAATTGCGGCGGCAACCCTCGCACTCGCGCTGGGCCTGGCGCCGGGTGCCCAAGCAGCTGGGTGCATCAAGGGCGCCCTTCTGGGCGGTGTTGCCGGGCACTATGCGGGGCACGGCATCCTCGGCGCCGGGGCTGGCTGCATTGCGGGACGGCACATCGCCAACTCGCGGTCGCGCAACCAGGCGGAGCAGCAGCAGGTCCAGCAACAGCAGCAGGTTCAGCCGAACCAGCAGGCCGCGCCCTACTCGCAGCAGCCCTACCAGTCGCAGTACCGGGGCAATTCGCCCGTCGCGCAGTAATCACCAGCGGTCGTGCGCTCGTCATGGGCGCGCGACCGCCAGCACGATCTCGATCACGATCAGCAGGATGATGGACAGCTCCATCAACGCCGAGCGGCTGCCTTGCGCCTCGTCATAGAGCGCCGTGTACGTATCGCGGATAATTGACAATTTGCGGTCGACTGCCGCGGCGACCACGCGGACGCGGAACAACTCTACCGCTGCCGCATAAATGCGGGCTAGATAGACATCCTCGGTGACTTGAAGCGCGTTGTCGACCTTCTCGGTCAACTCAATGACTTCGGCCACCAAGGTGTACAAGCCCCGTGCCAGTTTGGCGTAGCGGCGGGACTGCATGAAGTTTGCCGTCCGCCGCGTCGTCTCCACCAGGTCGTACATGCGTGGCAGCTCATCGTCGAGCAGCTCGTCGTAGTAGCGCATTTCCAGCAACTGGGCGTTCGCAACCTCGATCACGTCCGCCACGTCGGAGTCGCCGCGCGGCTCGTAGATGAACGCGCGGTCCCAAGTCAGCACCGCCAGGTCGTCGGTGTAGTAGGAAAAACGGCTGCGGAGCAGGTCGGCGCGCGCGGTGTCCGACAATGCGCGCTGCTCGCCCGATAGCAGCGGGACGAGGTCGAGCCGGTCGGTTAATGCGGCTGCGGTCAAATCCTCGCTGAAGCCGTGCACGGTGGCGATCAGGTAGTCCTCCTCGATCGCGACCTGGCGCGGCTTCTCCAGCGCTTCCGCGAGGGCGTCGCGAACCTGGGCGAGCAAGCTGTCCCACGGCGTCACGGTATCCGACCCGACGCTGTCGGCCGCCGCGTTCATCAGGGCGGTGAACCCGTCCCAGGGCAGGTCGGTGATCGCCAGGCGCAACGCGATCACGACGACGCCAAAATCGTACACCCGCGCCGTGACCCCGGCCGTCTCGCCCATCGGCAGGAACACTGGGTCCATCCGCAGCGACACCGGGGGGACGCCGAAGCTCATCGCCTTCGGCGGCGTCGCCGACAATTTGCTGCGGGTGCTGGTGCCGGCCCGGCGCGCCCATAGCCGCTCCGCCTTCGGCAAGTCGATCGCGTAGGCGATGTCGAACAGCCGCAGGGCCGTGATGTGGCCGGCCCGAACCTGCATCAGGCCCGCTTCCGCAACCTCGTCGAGGCGGGTGCCCGAACCGGCAGCAGTGGCGCCAGGAACCGTCCGGTGTAGCTGTCGGGGTTGGCCGCCACTTGCTCCGGGGTGCCCTCCGCGACGATCCGGCCGCCGCCGTCGCCGCCTTCCGGCCCCAAGTCCAGCACCCAGTCGGCGGTCTTGATGACCTCCAGGTTGTGCTCGATCACCACCACCGAGTTGCCCTGGTCGACCAGCGCGTGCAGCACTTCCAGCAGCTTGCGGACGTCCTCGAAATGCAGCCCCGTCGTCGGCTCGTCCAGGATGTACAGCGTCCGCCCGGTCGCCCGGCGCGCCAATTCCTTCGACAGCTTGATCCGCTGCGCCTCGCCCCCCGACAAGGTGGTAGATTGCTGGCCGAGCGCCACGTAGCCCAGGCCCACGCGCTGCAGGATGCTCAGCCGGTCGTGGATGCGGGTGGCGGCACTGAAATACGGCACCGCTTCGTCCACCGTCATCGCGAGCACCTCGGCGATCGACTTGCCCCGGAACTTGATCTCCAGCGTCTCGCGGTTGTAGCGGGCGCCCTTGCAGGTGTCGCATTTCACGAACACGTCGGGCAGGAAGTGCATCTCGATCTTGAGCACGCCGTCGCCCTGGCACGCCTCGCACCGGCCCCCCTTCACGTTGAAGCTGAACCGGCCGGATTTGTAGCCGCGCGCCCGGCTTTCGGGCAGCTCGGCGAACCAGTCGCGGATCGGGGCGAACAGGTCGGTGTAGGTCGCCGGGTTGGAACGGGGAGTGCGGCCGATCGGCGACTGGTCGATGTCGATGATCTTGTCCAGCTCGCCCAGGCCGTCGATGCGGTCGTGCGGCGCCGGCACCTGGCCGCTGCCCATCAGCCGCCGCGACGCCGCCTTGTACAGCGTGTCGATCACCAGGGTCGATTTGCCGCCGCCGGAGACGCCCGTGACGGCGGTGAAGGTGCCGAGCGGGAAGGCGGCCGTCACGTCCTTGAGGTTGTTGCCGCGCGCGCCGACCACCCGGATCACCCGGTCCTTGGATACCGCCCGGCGGCGCGGGATTTCGATCCGGCGGCGGCCCGACAGGTAGTCGCCGGTCAGCGACGCCGGGTTGGCGGCAACCTCGTCGGGCGTGCCGTGGGCGATGACGTGGCCGCCGTTGATGCCGGCCGCCGGCCCCATGTCGATCAGGTAATCGGCGGCGCGGATGGCATCCTCGTCGTGCTCCACCACCAGCACGGTGTTGCCGAGCGCCTTGAGCCGCCGCAGGGTACCCAGCAGCCGTTCGTTGTCGCGCTGGTGCAGGCCGATGGAGGGCTCGTCCAGCACGTACAGCACGCCGGTCAGGCCGCTGCCGATCTGGCTGGCGAGCCGGATGCGCTGGCTCTCCCCGCCGGACAGGGTGGTCGAGCCGCGGGCCAAGGTCAGGTAGTCGAGCCCGACATCGACCAGGAACTGCAGCCGCTCCACGATCTCGCGCAGGATGCGGTGGGCGATCTCGGCCCGCTGCGGCGTCAGCGTGGCCTCCACCGTGCGGAACCACTCGAGCGCGTGGCGGATCGACAGCTCGGACGCGGCGGCGATGTGCTTGTCCGCGATCCGCACCGCCAGCGACTCGGGTTTCAGCCGGGCGCCGAGGCAGACCGCGCACGGCTTCTCGGCCTGGTAGCGCGACATCTCCTCGCGCACCCAGGCGCTGTCGGTTTCCTGCCAGCGGCGCTGCAGGTTGCGCAGCACGCCCTCGAACGGCTTGGTGACGCTGTAGGCGCGCACGCCGTCCTTGTAGGTGAACTCCACCGGGTCCTTGGTGCCGAGCAGGATGGCGTCGCGCACGTGCGTGGGCAGCTCGTCCCAAGGCTTGCGGGTGGTCACCTTGAAGTGGCGCGCGAGGCTTTGCAGGGTCTGGTCGTAGTACTCGCTGCGGGCGCCGGACCAGGGTGCGACGGCGCCCTCCGCGATGCTGGCGCGCTCGTCGGGGACGACCAGCGCCGGGTCGAAGAAGCTCTCGACGCCGAGGCCGTCGCAGGCCGGGCAAGCGCCGTGCGGGCTGTTGAAGCTGAACAGCCGCGGCTCGATTTCCTCGATGGTGAAGCCGCTGACCGGGCAGGCGAAGCGGGACGAGAACACGGTGCGCGAGGCGTCGTCGGCGTTTTCGGCGTACACCACGCCGTCGGCCATCGCGAGCGCGGTCTCAAAGCTGTCGGCGAGGCGGGATTGCATGCCCTCGCGGACCACGACGCGGTCGACCACGGCCTCGATCTCGTGCTTGGTCTTGCGGTTGAGCGCGGGCACGTCGGCGATCTCATGCAGCGTGCCGTCGACTTTGACGCGGGTGAAGCCGCGGCGCTGCAGCTCGGCTAGCTCCTTGCGGTACTCGCCCTTGCGGTCGCGCACGACGGGGGCGAGCAGCAGCAGCCGGGTGCCCTCCGGCATGGCCACCACGCGGTCGACCATTTGGCTTACGGTCTGCGCCTCGATCGGCAGGCCGGTCGCGGGCGAGTAGGGCACGCCGGCCCGCGCCCACAGCAGGCGCATGTAGTCGTGGATTTCCGTGACGGTGCCGACGGTGCTGCGCGGGTTGCGGCTGGTGGTCTTCTGCTCGATCGAGATGGCGGGCGAGAGGCCCTCGATGCTGTCCACGTCGGGCTTGCCCATCAGTTCGAGGAACTGCCGGGCGTAGGCGGACAGGCTCTCGACGTAGCGGCGCTGGCCCTCGGCGTAGATCGTGTCGAACGCGAGGGAAGACTTGCCGGACCCGGACAGCCCGGTGATGACCGTCAGCTGGTCCCGCGGGATGGAGACGTCGATGTTCTTGAGGTTGTGCTCGCGCGCGCCGCGCACGGTGATCGATCCGGCCATGCGGCGGTGGTCCTTACATCGGATTGCGTTCTGGTCTTGTTCGACCCATATGGCAACCAGGCGCAACGAAGGGAAGGGCTCCCGCTGGTTGCCCCGCTGGTTGTCCGGTTGGTTGCCCGCTGGTTGTAGGCGCGCCGGTCCGCTATGCTGCGCCGAGTGTTGAGGAGTGAAGTGCCATGGCCGGCAGTGTGAACAAGGTTATCCTGGTCGGCAATCTCGGCCGCGACCCGGAGTCGCGGGCGATGCAGAACGGCGGCAAGGTGGTCAGCTTCTCGATCGCCACCAGCGAGAGCTGGAACGACAAGGCGTCCGGCGAGCGCAAGGAGAAGACCCAGTGGCACCGGATCGCCATTTTCAACGAGAAATTGGGCGAGATCGCTGAAAAATACTGCCGCAAGGGCAGCAAGGTCTACATCGAGGGCGCGCTCGAAAGCCGCAAGTTCACCGACCAGTCTGGCGCGGAGCGGGAGACGACCGAGGTGGTGCTCGCGCGATTCCGGGGCGAGCTGACCTTGCTGGACGGGCGCAATGCCAGCGCCGGCGACGGTGGCGATGCAGGCGGCTACCAGGCCCGGCAGCCGGCACGGGCCACGGCGCCGGCTGCCCGCTCCGGCGGCGCGCCATCGTGGGAGCCGAGCCCTGGCGGCGACCTCGACGACGATATTCCCTTTTAGTTAAGGCTTTCCTTTGAGCGAAATTTCGACCCCGCCCGACGAGCCCGCCGTCTTGCACCCGGTGATGCTCGAGGAGGAGATGCGGCGTTCCTACCTCGACTACGCCATGTCGGTCATCGTCAGCCGCGCGCTGCCGGATGCGCGCGACGGGCTGAAGCCGGTGCATCGCCGTATCCTGTTCGCGATGCAGGAGGGCGGCTACACCAATGACAAGGCTTATCGGAAATCCGCGCGCATCGTCGGCGAGGTGATGGGCAAGTACCATCCGCATGGCGACGCCTCGATCTACGACGCGATGGTCCGCATGGCGCAGGCGTTCAGCGTGCGCGTGCTGCTGATCGACGGGCAGGGTAACTTCGGCTCCATCGACGGTGATCCCCCGGCGGCGATGCGCTACACCGAGTCGCGCATGTCCCGCGCCTCGTCGTTCCTGCTGGCCGACATCGACCGCGACACCGTCGATTTCGGCCCGAACTACGACGAGAGCGAGAGCGAGCCGCGGGTCCTGCCGGCGAGCTTTCCCAACATGCTGGTCAACGGCGGCAACGGCATCGCGGTCGGCATGGCGACCAACATCCCGACCCACAACGCCGGCGAGGTCATCGACGCCACCCTGCGGCTGATCGAGGACCCGGACACGTCGCTGGACGAGCTGATGAAGATCGTCCCCGGGCCGGACTTCCCGACCGGCGGCATCATCCTCGGCCGGGCGGGCATCCGCAGCGCGTACGAGACCGGCCGCGGCTCGATCCCGCTGCGGGCCAAGGCGTCCATCGAGGAGGTCCGCAAGGACCGCTCCGCGATCATCGTCACCGAAATTCCTTACCAGGTGAACAAGACCACCCTGCTGGAGCGCATCGCCGAGCTGGTGCGCGGCAAGGTGGTCGAGGGCATCAGCGACCTGCGCGACGAGAGCGACCGCGACGGCATGCGGATCGTCATTGAGCTGAAGCGCGACGCGACGCCCGAGGTGGTGCTGAACCACCTGTTCCGGTTCACCCAGCTGCAAACCAGCTTCAGCGCCAACATGCTGGCGCTCGACGGCGGCCGGCCGCGGCTGATGGGGCTGAAGGACGCCCTGCAGGTGTTCATCGCCTTCCGCGAGGAGGTCATCCTCCGCCGCAGCCGCTTCGACCTGATGAAGGCGCGCGAGAAGGCCCACGAATTGGTCGGCCTCGGCATCGCCGTCGCCAATATCGACGAGGTCATCCGCGTCATCCGCGTCAGCCCGAACGCGGCGGCGGCGCGGACCGAGTTGATGGCGCGCGACTGGCCGGCCGGCGACGTGCGCCCGCTGCTGGCGCTGATCGACGACCACCGCAACGCCATCGTGACCTCGCCGGAGGGCCACGACACCGTGCGCCTGACGGAACCGCAGGCGCGCGCCATCCTGGACCTCCGCCTGGCGCGGCTGACCGGGTTGGAGCGCGACAAGATCCAGGCCGAGCTGGCGGAGGTCGGCGAGAAGATCGCCTATCTGCTCGACATCATCGGCAGCCGCATCCGCCGCTTCGAGGTGATGCGCGACGAGCTGGTCGCGGTGCGGGCCGAGATCGCCACCCCGCGCATGACCGCCATCGTCGACGCCGTGGCCGACCAGGACGACGAGAGCCTGATCGAGCCCGGGCAGATGGTCGTCACCATCACCCGCGACGGCTTCATCAAGCGCACTTCGCTGGACATCTTCCGCGCCCAGAACCGCGGCGGCCGTGGCCGGACCGGGGCGGGGACGCGCGGCGACGACATCGTCACCCGCAGCTTCATCGCCCATACCCACCAGTGGGTGCTGTTCTTCTCCAGCGGCGGCAAGGCGTTCCGGGAGAAGGTGTGGCGCCTGCCCGAGGCCAGCCCGACGGCGAAGGGCCGCGCGCTGGTCAACATGCTGCCCGAACTCGGCGCCGACAACGTCACCACCGTGCTGCCGCTGCCGCAGGACGAGACGCTGTGGGAAAACCTGCATTTGATGTTCGGCACCGCCAGCGGCACCGTGCGGCGCAACAAGCTGTCCGATTTCGGCCGCATCCGCTCCTCGGGGCTGATCGCGATGAAGCTGGACGAGGGCGACCACCTGATCGGCGTCGCCACCTGCCGCGACGGCGACGACGTGCTGCTCGCGACCCGGCGCGGCCGTTGCCTGCGCTTCCAGGTCGGCGACGCGACCGTGCGCGTGTTCACCGGCCGCGACAGCTCCGGCGTGCGCGGTGTCCGCCTCGCGACTAGCGACGAGGTCATCAGCCTGTCCGTGCTGCGCCACGTGGATGCGACCGTCGAGGAGCGCGCCGCCTACCTGCGCGGCGCCGCCGCCCGGCGCCGCACCGCCGAGGACGACGCCGAGCCGATGCCCGAGGTCGCGGCCGAGCTTGAGGAGGTCGTCGCCGACATCGCGATCTCGCCCGAGCGGGTCGCCGAGCTGGAAGCCGCCGAGGAGTTCATCCTGACGGTGACGGACGGCGGCTTCGGCAAGCGGTCGTCGGCCTACGAGTACCGGGTCAGTGGCCGGAGCGGGCAGGGGATCGCCAACATCAGCCTCAGCCCGCGCAATGGCACCGCGGTCGCCGCCAGTTTCCCGATCCGGCCTGGCGATGACGTGATGCTCGTGACCGACGCCGGCCGACTGATCCGCGTGCCGGGCGACCAGGTGCGCCTGACGGGCCGGCAGGCGATGGGCGTTCGCCTGTTCCGCCTTGGCGACACCGAGCGCGTGACGAGCGTGTTCCCCGTGGTCGAGGCCGTGACCGACAGCGAGGATATCGTGGACGAAGCCGTGCTGGACCATGGCGGCCCGCTGGATGCGCCGGATGCCTGAGCCGCGGCACACCGGCATCTACCCCGGCACGTTCGACCCGGTGACCAACGGCCACATGGACATCATCGCCCGCGCCGCCCGCATCCTGGACCGGCTGGTGGTCGGGGTGGCCGCCAACGCCGGCAAGGGGCCAATCTTCCCGATCGAGGAGCGGATCGAGCTGGTGCGCGCCGAGATCGCGCCCATCGCCGAGCGCACCGGAACCATCATCGAGGTGACCAGCTTCGCCAGCCTGCTGATTGACTTCGCCCACTCGGTTGGCGCAAGCGTGATCATCCGGGGCCTGCGTGCGGTGTCGGATTTCGACTATGAGTTCCAAATGGCGGGCATGAACTACCGGCTGGACCAGACGGTCGAGACGGTGTTCCTGATGGCGAGCGAGACGCACCAGTTCATCTCCTCCCGCTTCGTCAAGGAAATTGCCCGGCTGGGCGGCGACATCTCGTCGTTCGTCCCCGCCCTGACCCTCGAGCGCACGCTCGCCCGGGTCCGCTAAGTTTTCCACCCTGGAGACGAACCATGGAACGCCGCGCTTTTCTGTCAACGATCGCGATTGGAGCACTGATGTCTGACGCCGCCACCGCCCAGCAGCCGGAACTCGACCCGGAGAACACGCTGTACATGGACCTCAAGGATGGCCGGGTGGTCATCAAGCTGCGCCCTGACCTCGCGCCCAAGCACGTGGCCCAGGTCAAGAAGCTGACGCGCGAAGGGTTTTATACCGGCCTGGTGTTTCATCGCGTGATCGACGGCTTCATGGCGCAGGGCGGCGATCCGACCGGCACCGGCGGCGGCGGCAGCAAGGAGCCGAACCTGCCGGCCGAGTTCACCAACAGCGTCAAGTTCCTACGCGGCACCGTGGGCGCCGCGCGCACGCAGGACCCGAACAGCGCGAACAGCCAATTCTTCATCATGTTCGGCCCGACGCCGTCGCTGGACGGGCAGTACACCATCTGGGGCCAGGTGGTGTCCGGAATGGAGTTCGTGGACCACATCAAGAAGGGCAGCGGCGGCAGCGGCAGCGTCACCAGCCCGGACAAGATCATCCGGATGCAGGTGGCGGCCGACGCGAAGTAGCGGCCGTCATTGTCGATGCGGCGCCGCCGGGGTATAGGGCGGCGTCGCGTGTGGGCCTGTAGCTCAGTTGGTAGAGCACGAGACTTTTAATCTTGGTGTCCAGGGTTCGATTCCCTGCGGGCCCACCAATCCTCTCAAGGCCCACAAGCTTTCAGGCGCTCGATTTCAACTGCGAAGTCTCGTCGCAGGGCATCGCGTTCGTCGTTGGGAAGCCAGTTGGCCATGTTGTGGAAAAGATGCTGCTGAGCGCGTGCTCTCGGCGGCTGCCACGGCATGTTTTCCGCGTTCCGAACTTTCTCAAGCGGCGCGTGCAGGCGTGTCCGAACCACCTCAGGCGTCGGCATGTCCTGCGACCACTCCGCTGCCGGTTGGTCGTCCAAGGTCCATACGGGTCGGAGACGCGTCGAGCGCCGTCGGCCTGATCGAAGGATTGCAACGACCCTTTGGGTTGCCGAACGATGTCCGGCCTGTCTTGTCGGTAATGACACCACCGAGTACGACGCTCTAAACCGGAGGCCGCGTCCTCCATATATTGGTGCTGCGAGAGTGCCGATCCATAGATCACGTGGGCCCGGCGCTACAGCTACTGACCTTGCTTGGCTGACACTCGCATATCTGGCAGCATTAAGATGAACGGGCGAGCCTGTAACTTTTCTGCTTCCACAGCAGGAAGTGCGGCCGGCATCTGAGGAAGAACGCCGAATGCAGCGGTCAGAGTGAAAGTAGTACCATCCGACGATTGATCCGATCGAAAGTGCAACGCCTCACCGGCACGGCCACCGGGCGGAACTGGGCGAAAAGCAGAACGGTTCAGAGCCCAGCTATTTTGCAAGCACGTTGACTGATACCCTGCTGACCTCAGCTCGACTTTCCGCATCTCAAGCTGCAAGCGAGAGAGTCTCCACGAATCGTTTGAGCAAGCGTAACGGCATTACGACGGTGTCGGTCATCGTCCGGGACATCGAGAAATCCGGCGGTGACC
>JAABUV010000577.1_pt1 | contig 55275 bp, 50 predicted proteins | sample 5559971 | NCBI WGS metagenome assembly JAABUV01 (sample SAMN10711881, study PRJNA513362) | rock metagenome | isolation source: Antarctica rocks | place: Antarctica: Victoria Land, Knobhead nord | collected 2015-12-19 | reverse complement strand
CCCTACCCTACCCTACCCTAACCCTACCCTATACCCTATACCTAACCCTAACCCTGCCTACCCTACCCTACCCCTGCCTATACCCTAACCTACCCTACCCTATCCTGCCTATCTACCTACCTACCTGACCCTATACCCTAACCTACCCTATACCCTATATATATATAACCGACCAGGGGCAGCAGCGACGCAGCCATCGTGACAGGGAGCGAGCAGTCCAGTTTCGCTGGTGTGGGGTGCAGTCCAAGCTGGAGATCCGCTTGGCCTCTTGCCGCAGATAGGTCGCAAGTGCCACCTGACCCTATCTGTGCGTCACGCGCTGAATGAGTCATGAGCACCCCTCACACATGCCTGCGTGCGTGTCGGGCAGGCCTGGCTGTTGCCTCCGGGCTCGGCGGTCTGCTGACCTTTTGTTTCTGCAACCACATCAGCTGAGGCAAGACAAGCAATTCAAGTTTGGAATGATAGCCCTAGCCAAGGGCGCGGCACACTGGGATTCAACGTCCTGTGGAGAAGTATTCGCAATACCCTGTGCACTTGGCGGGCGGGGCGCTCACGCTGGGCTGCCGGCGCCGAGCGGCTGCATGGCAGCGCAGGGCCCGGGTGCGTGCGCGCTGGTGAGCCTGACGCGGAGCACTGCTGCGGCCTGGGCCAGCATAAAAGCAGTGCGGGGTTGTCGTGGCGCTGCAGGCGCCTGGCGGCTGTCTGCTGTGTGCGTGGGCAGGCCGCCTATTGTGCACTTGCTGTCAAGGACGGGCCTCAGTGGTCTGCACCAGTTCACAGCAGGAACGCTGCGGTGAAAAGAGCACCAGAAGGAAGTCTGTTTCTTCAACACGTGCGCAACATCTCCAATCCTGCGGCACACAGACGCACAAGTGCCTGTCCAGAACCCTGCATGCCTGTGCTCGGCACGCTCACAGAAACGCCAGGCATCAGCAGAGGTAGTGCACGCTCTGCAGGCCAACAGCTCTGCAGGGCAGACGGTGTACCCAACCCACAGCAAGCCCAGGGCTGCAAGCAAGCAGCGCCGGCAGCTCTGAGCTGTCACCCCAACGCATCCAGCGCTTCGAACGGTCCCTGCAGGCGCCCATGCGGCGCAAGGCTGCACTCCCAGCTGTGCCAGCGCGCACAAAAAGTCGCACGCTCCAGTCGTGTCACACTAAACCCGCGTGAGCAGCCGCGTGCATCAAGCATGTGCCGCAAACCAGGCTGGCACCTGCTCGCCGCGCCAGACGAGCCGCTGCCCCCTGCGCTATAACACGCGCCGCAGGCAACCGCCGTGCAAACGCGCCTCTCAGGCGCGCGCGCGCAGGCGCTTGCACGCGCCCCTGTGGCCCGCGCGCCAGGCCGCCTTGTGGCACGCCGGCGAGCAGAAGCGCGCGGTGTCGCAGCCGGAGCACAGCTGCGTCCGCAGGCCCGCCTCCGACGCGCCGGACAGGTTGCCGCACCTGCGCATGCACGGCACGGCGACCACTTGAGCTGCGAGTGTGCAGGGTTGGGTAAGGGTTAGGGCCCTATGCTCGCAGGCACCGCGGCCTGCCGGGGGGGGGCGCGCACCCCGACCACCAGCAGCCCACGGGGCGGAGCGCGGGCGTGGCCAGGCGCAGGTCGTCCAGGCTGCGATCCGGCTGGGCGTCCGCGGCGATGCCCGGCGCGACCTCGGCCTCGAAGCGCGCGATGCCGGCCGCCAGGGCGGTCAGCAGCTGCTGCTCCACCGCGCCTCGCAGCATCAACCCGGTCGCGTCGGAAAAGGCTGTGCCCAGCACATCGTCGGCCTGTGCGCGTGACAGGCGCGAGCGCTCAGCGCCGCGCGCGTGTGCCACGTCCCGCGCAGGCCGGGCGTGATGCATGTGCAACGCGCCGAGGGCAGCGCAGTTCGAGAGTCGCAGCCGGGAACGCACGCCGCCGTCGTCATACAGCGCGCCGCCGAGACTCAGCAGCGTATAGGGTATAGGGCGCCGCCCACGACTCGCGCACCGTCTCTGGCGTCAACTGGAGGCGCAACCCAGAAGAAGAACACAAACACAAACGGAGGAGTCTCAAGTGAGTGCAGCACTCTGTGACTCGCCCTTGCCAGTTGGCGCATGCAGGTGATCAGTGGAACTTTGTCGAGCAAACTTGCCAAGCGTGCATGCCAAAAGTACACCTTTGCATGGTTTGGGGATGATGACGGGGAAGGGGATCTTCATCAGACCTCAGCTGCGACAGCCCGCGGGTTCACACTGCTGCGGACAGCACAAGGATTGAACAGCTGCTGTTGTGGATGTGCAGCGTGGTCTGTGTGCACTCTGCTGCAGCGCTCGCACACCTGCGCAGGGGCCAGGTCCCAGTTCAAGCTCTTGCAAAACATGGCTATTGTCGAGGGCGGTTCCAGTTGGAAACAGTCGCAGCAATTCGCTGTGGCCCTGTGCGTGCGCTGACGTAGCTCGCTGTGGCCCTATGCAGGCGCTGAGATGGCCAAGAGGCAGCGCGACTGCCGCGGCGGCTACGACTCCGCCGCTTGCAACAACGACCGGACCCAGGCGGTCGACAAGATTGCCAACTGTGCGCCCCCGCACGTCTTGAGGGCTGCGGCGCCTGCGTGAGCAAGCCACCAGCGCCAACACCGCGCCTGGGGTGTACAGCGTCATGATCACATGCGAACCTTGTTCTGTTGGCACATAACTTGGTTTGGCGTGACGCAATGGGTAGCGGTGGCAGTGGCTTGCTTGTCCCTTGTGTTCATGGAGGATGCATGGGCCTGCCACGTTGCTCTGCAGGAGTTGTCTGACGGCCGCGCGGCCATGCAGGCCCCAGCGGCCAGACGCTCTGCTGTGCTGACGGACGGAACGGCGCTTACATACCGTACGCTGGAGCATTCTCCGGCAGCAAGGTCACCTGCAGCAGCCACCGGTGCGGCAAGTGCTGAGCGCCTGCAAGCTCGACAGCCATCCGCGCACCCGCGACCAGCGTCGGCACCGTCGTACGGGAGGCTGTGCAGGCACAGCGCCTCCGCCTGAGCAGCTGTGGCATGCTTGAGAGGGTGGCCCACCGCTGCCGCGCGCCCCTTGTCTGGTGGACAACCGCGGTCCAACAGGGCCCTGGTGTGGCATGCACCGTCTGCCTCGCCATGGCACCGTGGCAGGGTGTGGCGCGGCACGGGGTCGAGTTGTTGACCTAGGATGCCGAGTTTGCTGGCTCATGCTTGGCCCCGGGCGCCTCCTTTGGGAAGTAGAGGGTGCCACTGCGCCGGGCGGCCTTGCTGCCATTCCTGCAAAGCCCGCCCCCATTTTGCTTGCAGCCATTCAAGTATCTGACAACATGACTGTCCCCAAGCAGCGCGGGCTGTGAGCAGCGGTGATCTAACTGGGATAGACGCGCGCGCACATGTTGCAGCAGCCGCAATGCTTGCAGCGGTGCCTGCGTGTGCTGAAGTATTTTCAAGCGGCGTGATGCCATGTGGGGAGGAAGTTATGCATGGAAGGGATGCAGCGCTGTTGAGTGCATTAATCAACTGAAACCCGGGCGTAGCCCTTCACGACGCACGCTGTGTGGTTTTCACCAAAATTTTGCAGGGGCGCTGTGCTTTGTATAGGTCGAAGTGATTTGATTTGCATCACTGAACAAAGTGGATTCATGGGATTTGCTGTCAGGCATGTAGCGCTGCAACCACACAGTGGGCAGCCATGCTGTTTTGGGGCGCATGCCGGCGCTTTGCAATTGCCTAGCCTCTGCCACTTTTGAGCCAGACCGCAGCCCAGTGGTGAGGTGACTGCAGTATGGATTTGGATTGGTCTTGGAAGACTGTGACTGTTTTTCTTTATCATGATACTTCACACATGAGAGTTCCTGTACCTCCAGACCGCCCGCACCCATGCACCCAAGCCAGAAGACGTTATCACAGCGCTATGCAACATGGAATGCTGCCATCGAAAGAGTGAGACAAACACCTCTCCGCTTCACAGGTGAGCACTACTCAGCCTAAAACATGAAGAAGCACGGCAGCTTGGCCTCAAAGTCTCTCGACAGGCCGCTGCGTGCATCTTCCCTTGATGTGCATCTGGCCTTCGCAGCTACGCACCACGCCCTTCCTACGCACAGCAGGCAGCCTGTCAGAGGCTTCGCGCTGCCACGCCTTCCCGGTGGCGAGCGGCACGCCCGCGCATCTCAGGCGTCGCAGCACGCGCGGAATGCGCACGCGCGCACGTCGCCCGGGCGAGCCCTTGCCGGGCCTGCGCCCTGCCAGGTGCCGCCCTCGTCTTCGCCCTCGCGGCGCTTGAGATTTTTTCCAAAGGGTCGGTTGCCGATCAGCACTGCGATGGCCTGCCTGCGACAGGCGCTGGACCAGCGCAAGCGCTTCCAGGTGCTTGCATGGCGCCAGGTCCGCTCATGGCATACCTATGCAGCATGCCTGGTGTGAGCGCATGTCAGCAGCGCACGTGGGCTCGCCGGCTGCCTGCTGAGTTGGCCACTGTGTGCATGCTGGCGCGTCGTGGACAGCAGGCTCACTTGTGGGGTATCAAGCAGGCTGCCGCTGACAGGCCGTGACTGACCAGCAAAATGGCGGCCAGCCGAGGTTGCTTAGGCGCAGGCATGCATGTACTGGCTCTGCGTTCTCACAGTTGAGATGCTACACAGCACATGAGAAGCTACACAGCACATGAAAACAAGGTCACCTCTGCATGAAGGCACACTTGAGAAGCTACACAGCAAGTCCGGCATGAAAACAAGATAACCTCTGCATGAGGGCAAGCGCGCATGTACACAAACAAAGCCAAGCAGCTGGAAAATTGTCTTGATAAGCCTTAGAGTCAATGTGTTGCACATTTGAAGCGCCTTTGACTGACGGCCGTCCACAGGCGCTGCCGCCGCCCTTGCTGAAGCAGCGCCGCATCATGCATGCTCCTGGCGCACGTAACTTGTGAGCGCCCCACCCCACTCGCAGCGCCGGGCTCTGTGTGCATCGTCCACCAGGGCGACCTGCGTCGACACGTCAGACAGAGCAGCACCGCCGCAGGCACGAGCCCGCGCTGGTCCCTCCCGCCAGCCTCCTCTGCTTGCCTCGCGCGCCCCAAATCGGGGTCTGCGCTGTCCTCCGCCCAGCCTGCGCCGCCGAGCGGGCGCGAGCAGCAAACACCTGACGCCCCTGTGTATAAGCACTGCACGCTGGCTGAGTTGTCCGTCCCGTGGCTTGTTCAAAGGCCCGCCGGCCGCCCGCCAAGCGCATCAGCCTGGCCGGCGCCGCGCCGCCCCCGCCCTCCCTGGCAGGGTCTCAAGTGCTCCCCCCGAGCTTGTTCAAGGCGGCGGAAGCGAATTTGACCACGTTGGCAGGGACGCCGGGCGCCAGCAGCCCGACCAGCGCCGCTTCGGCCCCGCACTCCCTCGCGCTCTCCTGGTTGCGCGCGTGAAAGTCGGCGCACAGGTTGTTCAGCGCGGCGGCGGCGGCGGCCCTCACGGGGAGAGGGTTGCTGGGCGCGAGCAGGCCGACCAGCGCGGCGATGCCCCCGCACTCCCCGGCCCTGTCCTGGTTGATGGCGTGGTGGCAGCCCAGGTTTGCCAGCGCCCCAGCGGCCTGCTCGTTCCCTGCCGCAGACCCGCCGGGCGCCAGCAGCGCGACCAGCGCCGCGATGCCCCCGGCCTCCCCCACGCTGTCCTTGTTCATATTGTTGTGCTCGAGGCCCAGGTGGCCCAGCGCCCGCGCGGCCTGCTCCTGCACGTCGGCAGAGCCGCCGGGCGCCAGCAGGCCGACCAGCGCCGCGACGCCCCCGCACTCCCTCACGCTGTCGCTGCTCGGCCTGTCAAGAAGGCACAGGTTTGCCAGCGTCCCGGCTGCCATGCGCTGCACGTCCGCAGAGCTGCCGGGCGCCAGCAGGCCGACCAGCGCAGCGACGCCCCCGCCCTCCCGCACGCGCTCCTGATTCTTGCTGCTGTCCAAGCACAGGCAGTCCAGCGCCAGGATGGCCTCATGGTGCACGCCGGCAGCGCCGCCGGGCGCCAGCAGCCCGACCAGCGCCGCGATGCCCCCGCACTGCCGCACGTAGTCCCGGTTCCGGGCGTCCTCTTCCATGCACAGGCGTGCCAGCTCATGCGCGGCCTCCTCCTGCGCAGCGGCAGAGCCGCCGGGCGCCAGGCGCCCGACGAGGGCGGCGACGCGGCCTCGCGCAGCGCCTCGCGCCATCCTGGATGCGCCCGCGGCCTGCGCGGCACGGCGCGCACCCCTCAGCCTGTCCGGCACGCGCGCGTGCAGTCCCCACACACCACAGAGCGCATGACAGGCAGGCAGCCTGCATCTGCAGCCCCTGCTCCTTGCCAAAGCGCATCAGCAGGGCTGGCGCTGCCGCTGGCCAGGCTGCCACACGCGCCAGCACGGCGCGCCCGCCCTCTGCACGGGCCACAGGCTGCAGGCAGTTTGAGGGAGAGCGCGGCCGCCAGTGCTGAGATATCGCACGTAACCGCCATGTGCAACGTGTGCCGGCCAGCCTGACTAGTACCCGCGATGCAGCCTGCGGCCCTCCATTCAGCGAAAGCACTTGACAGAGCGCAGCCTGGGGCTCCACCAGCCGGGATCGGCCTTTGTGCCTTGGCATTGCAAGATGGCGCAACACGAAGCCCAGATGCAACGCCTGTGCCACACAGGGACACCCAGCGCCGCACTGCGTTATACCTTGACTTTGAGGGCCGCACCTGCTTCTGAAACACGCACTATCGTGCTTGACGTGAGCCGCGCTTAGCAGTCCGAGGCTCCTGCGCGCTCCCAACGCGCGCGCTGGTGATTGCGCTGCGAGCGCAGGCTGCTGCAGCAACCGGATGTTCTCTCGTTTCCGGTGCGCGTGGCAGCGAGCAGCGCGCAGCACTGCGTGATAAGCTAAGTGGCGTTCGAGGTGCGCTGCCACTGCAGGGCGTACCGCTTGTAGCGAGCGGCGTGCCAGCGCGTAAGGCGTGCGGGCAGCCTGCTCGGTTGCTTCCCAGCGACGTGCAGTTGCAGCCAGGCGTCCGCAGGCAGTGAGCAGGCAGCGATGCAGCTTTCGGACTGTCAAGAATGGTCCTTCTCGTTGGCGTGAACCTGGACCCTACCCCACGCATGCAAGCATTTGCCAAGTCTTGAGGAGTTGCCAGAAAAATTGAGAGTCTCTGTGAGAGATGTGACATGTGACCGCCGAGGCCGCATTGTCCTCTCCGCGCGCTGCCGCGTCGAGCGCGCGCGACCTGCCTCCTCGCCCAAAAGGGTGCAGGCTGCTGAGCTGGGCACCCCTGCGCCAGGCGTGCTATCGCGGCGAGTCATCAGGCGCATCACCTGTGAGCCGTGTCACGCCGCTTCGCAAGCAACGAGAGGCGTGCACGCCCGTCTGACGCGTGGTTGCACAGGCTCCCAGACTCCGGGGCGCTCAAGTGCACGACGTGCCTCAGCAAGCCCAGGTGCAAGCAGGCGAGTGCCACAGCCTGGCAGTGAAGTTTTTAATTTGTTTGGGCTCGCTTTGTAGTGCTCCTCCAGAGCTTGGAGAAGAAGCTCGAGCAAGCTCCTCCTTCAGCAGCAGCAAAACCCTCGCTAGGCCACTTTTTGGCTCGCCCAAGCTTGCCGTCCGGTGGTCCAGAGCTCGACATCCACTTTGCCTTTGTTTCCAGCTGGCTGACGGCGCATTCGCAGGCTCCCGCCTCACCAACAGGCCCCAGCGGCCGCTCGCAGCTCTGCGACGACTCGGTGAATTTCGCGCCGCGAGGTGCTCCCCGCAGCCGAGAAGCTGTCGCGGAGGTTATGCCGGGCGCGCTCGGCTGCCACATGCAGTCCGCACTCTGGCCACACAGGCGCGCTGCTGCTTGGCATGCACATTGGCACGCTTGTCGCACTGCCGCCGGCCCGCATGACCGCTCGGAGCCTGACCGCTGACGCTCTGCAGGCACTTGGCTGCGTGGCGGCACTGCCCGGGGCATAACTATGCCCTCGGCGTGCACAGGTTGCGGCCGGCCCTGCCAGCAGGCCCTGCCGCGCCGCACGCGGTGACCAAAAAGGAGGCGGACGCAGTGTACCTCTCCGACATCATCGCCTTTGAGGTGTGCGACCACGGATGCGTGCATGCGCTGCCCTGTCAGGCGCCGCGCGGCTGACGCCTGCCCTGTCCTTCCAGTCGCGGCCGGCGCCGCCCGACGCGGCGCAGACGGACGGCGCGACGCCCGCGGCTGAGGCGGAGGAGCTCGTCAACCGCGCGGTGCGCGCCTCCGGTGATGCATGCCAGTGCTGCGCGCGGCCAGCAGGCGCCCGCGCACTGCGCGCCACCTGCGGCGGCGAGCGGCGCTGACGCCCGCGCGCGGCGCGTAGACCGCCGCGCTGGAGGCCGCGCGCGCCGCGCTCCAGAGCTCGCGCGAGCGGGCGCCCTCGCGGCCGGCACCCCTGTACAACAGCGGCAGGTCCGCGCCCGCGCGCAACCCCCGCCGGCGCCGCGCCGCGCCGCGCCCCGTGATCACCCGCCGCTGCGCGGCTGGTCCGACGCCGGGCGCTCCGGGCCGGTCCAGGCGGCGCGCGGCGAGGCGGCCACGCAGGAGGCCACCCGCGCCGTGCTGGGCCAGGCGCTGGACGGCATGCAGGCGTCGGGCGCGGACTGGGAGGCGCAGGCGCGCCCCGGCTCCTGCGACCCCGCCCCAGCGCGAGCCCGTCCCCTTGACCCTGGGTCGCCCGCAGGAAGCGCGTGCCGGCGCGCCGTCTGCCCGGGACGCGAGCGCCGCCGGCGACGGCGGCCAGGGCGCGCGGCCGGCCTGGACCGATAGCATGCTCAGCGACTCAGGCGCGCGTCGGTCGCGGCCCCCCGCGCTGCCGCCCGGGCCGCTGCTGCAGCCCGCCCGCCCGCCGCGCAGGGCCGGGCGCAGCGTGGGGCGCGGAGGCCGCGCCGGCGCAGGCGTCCAGCCGCCAGGCGGAGCTGGAGTTTGCGGAGCCGCCGCCCGGCTTCTTCGACTTCCTGTCCCAGGCGCGCTGTCGTGGGGCGTCTTCGGCACACGCGCCGCTGAGCGCGCGCGAGCCGGGGGCGCGCCCGCAGGACGCCCTGGATGTGGCCGCGGCGCGCGGCCGGGAGCTGCCGCCGCTGGAGTCCGTCGCGGAGATGACGACGGCGTTCGAGCCGCCCACGCGCGGCGCCGCGCCGGCGGCGCCCGGCGCGGCGGTGGCGGGTGCGGCCCGCCGCGCCGCCCCTGCACGCCGCGCGCTGGGCCCTGCCCGCAGGCCGGGCGCGCGCGCCGCAGGGCGGGCCATGGAGGACGGCGCGGGCGTGCTGCCGGACGGCACCGCCTGGGAGCGCACCAGCGGCGAGGAGCGCGGCAAGAACGGCTTCTGGCTGCGCTGGACCAGCCTGCGCGGCGTGTCGTCGTCCGGCAAGGCGCGCCCGTGGCCCCCCTGGGCGCGGCTGCGCGCTGCGCCTGACCACGGGCCGAGCGGCGCGCGCGGGCGCAGGTGGAGTGGGAGGAGCGCTGGTGGGAGGCCAGCGACTGGGCGGGCATGCGCGAGATGGGCGCCGAGAAGGCGGGCTGCCGCGCGGACGGCGCCGCGTGGCGCGAGACCTGGCGCGAGGCGATCGCGTTCGACGCCGGCAACGGCGAGCCCATGGTCGAGCGCTCGGCGCACAAGTGGGCGCACGACGCCAAGGTGGGCGGCCCCGCCGTAGGGACGCGCGGAGGGTGCAGGCCGTGCCGCCCTGCCTGGGCGGCCGCTTGATAGCCGCGGCTGGCTGCACGCAACAGCGCGACGCGGCGGCGCAGGGCGACGAGTGGGAGGAGAAGTGGGGCGAGCACTACTGGAGCATGGGCAAGGCGCACAAGTACGCGGACAAGTGGGGCAAGGAGGGCGTCAACGTCTGGCACGAGCGCTGGGGCGAGGACTATGATGGCGTCGGCGGCTGCACCAAGTGGACCGACAAGGCGCGCGCCCCCGCCACGCCGCCCGCGCCGGGCCGCCGGGCCGCGCGTCCTGACGCGCGCGCGCGCTAACGCGCAGTGGGCGGAGCGGCTGCTCGAGGGCGGCGGCAACGAGCAGTGGGGCGACAAGTGGCGCGAGAGCTTCAAGGACGGCGCGGGCGAGAAGACGGCGCGCGGCCGCCCGCGCTCCCGCCCGTCGCTGCGCGCCCGCGGGGCCGCCCGCCAGCAGCGCGCGCGCGCGCAGGGCGAGTGGTGGACCGTGGACGCGGGCGGCGAGCGCTACCAGCGCTGGTGGGGCGAGGACCACTTTGGCAACGGCTGGGTCCGCAAGCACGGCCGGTCCACCACGGGCGAGCAGTGGGACGTGTCGGAGCAGATGGACACGTACTACAAGTGCGCCGTTCCCCCCACCCCCACGCGCCTGCCTGCCGGGCCCGGCGCCCCCGCGCCGACACACCGCGCGCCGCGCAGCCCGTACCCGCACTTTGGCTACACGCTGGCGCTCAAGCACTCGCCGCAGCTGCGCAACGTGCCGACGCTGCCGCGCGGCGGGGACGACCTGGGCGACGGCATCAGCAGCCTGTAGCGCGGGGCCTGCACGCGCGGGGCGCGCGGCAGGACGCGGCAGGCTCCATACCCGTGATGCCTACAGCGTGCTGCGCACGGGCTCTGCTTCACCTGTGCTGCACTTACGGGCGAGGCACCCTAAGAAGGCGCCCTTATTGCATGCCCAGCTGAGCCGAAGAGGCTGCCACCAGGGCGCAAATGCCTATGACACAGGCCACAGCTTTAGCAGCACTCAGTCCGCCATTCAGAGCTCGTGTGCCTGGGCGGCATTGCGGCGTGGGGCGCCCAAGCAGCACCCACTGAGGCAGGGGTGCCGTGAGACGCAAAACAAGCCTCCAGCCAGTGTTATTGTCGTTCAGACAGCTAGCGGGTCAGCGCATGCTTGACACTGAGCTCTGACAGGGCAATGAGGCTAGCGTGCATATGTGCGCAAGGAGGCAGGTGATAGGCTGCATCCGGAACGACGCTAGCATAGCACCGGCTGACACCATGTGTAGCAAGGAAATGCGTGCTTGCTGCCTGCCCCCGAAAGCCTGCGCGCTGGCACGCCAGTGCGCGGCTTACACCCGTAAGCAGCTCGCTGGGCCATGTAGCGCCTGCAAGGGCGCACCAGCGCATCTGGGTGCTGCAGCCCCGCCGCCTTGCTGCTCCCGGGCGCCGGTCTGGGCCACCTTTCCTGACCTCCCAGCATGACAGCGCCTGCGCGACCGGGTAGTGACCTGGCCAGGCGATGCAGAGTTTGTCCTGACAGCCCGCCCCTGAACCCAGGCAGAGCACAGGTGTGCATGCTCGAAGGCTATATTAATACAAACCCCTAGATGCGCATGTCGCTACCACCCTTCGCCACACACATGTCGACAACCTCGAGCCCTCGCATCGCCGCCTCCCGTCAGTCGTCGTCCATGTGCAGGACCCAGTACATCGCTCCTGGCAGCTGCACCGCCTGCGTTGTGTGCCCCAGGAGCTGAGACAGTCGCATGACAGCCCCGCACGCACTCTGTGCCCCCAGCTGGCCAAGAACTTGGGGGTTGGTTGAGGCGCGCCCCCGGCCGCCTGGGGGTCGCTCTGTGTGCCACTCCCCACTCAGGCTGCACAGCGCTATGAGCAGCCCACGGCCGGCCCCACGGCGCCTCGCCGTCGGCCCAGCGCCCTTGGGCGGGCCTGCAAACGGCCCCGCCGGCCACCGCCCCAGCGCTCGCTCCCGCCTGTGGCTGCACGCCGGCGTTGCGCAGGTAGCGGGCCAGGCAGGGGGCCAGGGCGCCTGGCAAGGGCAGCGCGCACGGCCTGCGCCGCCGCGCCCGGCTGCTACCGGGTGCGGGGGTCGCGCGGGGGCGCGAAAGCTGCGGGCGCGGGCAGAGCCGCCGGCCAGGGCGCTTCCCCCGGGGTGGCCGGGCGGGGGGCCCAGGCGCCTGCCGTGTGCGCCGCGCCAGGCGGGCGCGCCAGCACCGGCAGGTGCGCGCTGGGCACCATGCTCCGCGGGTCCCCTGGCGCACGCCGCAGCGCCCGACTTGGCCTGGGCGGCGGACGGGCCGGGCTGGCCCGGTGCGCACGCACAGCCAGTGGGCGCGCTGTTGGCAGGCGCCCGGCTCCTGCACAGTCAGCCGGGCGCCGGCACCGGCTGGAGTGCATGGCTGGACACCTGCTGGCACTGCGCTGGCCCACCTGCAGACTCGCATGGTTCACTGTGTGCAGCCCAGACGCCAGCACGCTGCCTCGCGGCCCAGCCTGAGCGCGCACCGAACACGGTCGCCGCGCTCGGCGCCGGGCGCGCAGGCGCAGCCAGGCCGCCCCGCCAGCCGGGCTCAGCCACAGCGGGGAAGGCCGGCGGCGCCGGCAAGGCGGCAGGCGCCGGCGCGCGCCGGTTGTCCTCCACGGAGACCCTGACGCTGCCCTGCGGCGCAGTTCACACCCGTCTGCGGCAGGCATTGTACAGCGAGGGAGCATTCCGCCCCGTTCAGCACACCCACTGGGCGGTGCGCTGCCGGGCGGAGACCCACGCGCGCGCAGCAGGCCTTCCAGCCACAGTCTGCGCCAGGCAGGCGCGGCGCAGCACAAGCAAGTCGGCAGTGCGTGACGGGCGATCAGGCCACATCTTCACTAATCCCGCACGTGCTTTCGAGCCCGGCCCGCGCAGATGCAGCGCAAGCCCGCGCCTGCGGCGCCCCAAAGAATGCGGCGGCGTTCGCGCGCAGGTGCGCGGCCGCCGCCGCGGCCTCCGCCCCGCTCGGGAACAGCACGGCCACGGTGTACAGGCGCGCGCTCGTCGTCACCGCCGCCGCGGTCAGCCCGCCGCTCGAGGCGCGCAGGCGCGCCACGACCTGCGCCGCGCTCGGCAGCGGGCAGCCCTGCGCGCGCGCTCGGCCGTCCTCAGCGGCGGCCGCGGCGCCTGCGGCGGGCCTGGACGGCCCAAGCCCCTGCTGCACCCGGGGGTGGCCGCCCCATCCGACAGTGCTCTTAAGACCGTCGTGCTGCAGCAGACTCGCGCGCCTTCCTTTCACAGGCCCGCCGCAGCGGCCATGAGCCGGACAAGAGCGGGTGCGTGACCTCGGCCCATGCTGTGGCACCATGAGCGGGTTCCATAAATTCTGCAAACGCCTGTCGTGCGGATGTCGGCCGCGGAGCGCACCGTGCGGAACTGCATCACCACGCGCCGGTGCGCCCCGTACACCTCCACGGCGGCCAGCGCAGCAGCGCTGCGCTTCGGCGCCGGGCGTGGCAGCTGGGGCGCCTGGGGCCCGACAGGGTCGGGTCACGGGCGGAGCTGCACGGGGCGAGCAGCCTACGTCGCGCGAGGCTGCCACGGTGCAGGGGCTCAGCAGTGCGTCTGCCTCGCCGCGGCGTCGGCCCGCTCGCCCACCGTGCGCAGCGCAGGCGCAGCAGGGCGGGACGGACGCAGCACTGCAGGCGCCGCACGTCAGGCTGCTCTCTGCATCGCTGGCGGAGCACACTGCTGTGCAGCGGACGGGGCACAGGGGGCGGAAACAGAGGCGGCAGAGCAGTGGCTGGGACCGGCGTGTGAGAGTTGGATGCGATGGAGCCAGCAGTCGGCGAGGTGCACTTGGTCGATGCGCGCACCTCAAGCGCTGCTGCCGGGGCGCGCGCCGCTGCATTGTGCCGCTGCTGTTCTGGCAGGCTCCTCGGCGCGCCCGGCGCAGCGTGCGCGCGGTCTCCCGCCGCATCCGCCGGGCGCTGCCGCGCGCACCGCACCGCACACCCTTGGCTCTGTCTGGAGGCGCCTTGGCACCCTGTTGAAATGTCTGTTCTGCGCAAGGGACAGGCACAGCGGTGCAGCACCAGCATGCAGCAGGGCACAGCAGTGCACCCTGCGCCCCAGGGGTGGGGTACCCACAGCCGTCGGCGTCCCACAGCGGCGCTCTCTGTTCATCTTGCTGAGGCACCTTTGGCGGGGCGTGATGCACTCCTGGACTGCCCTAGCAGCGCTGGCCTGGCGAGGGGCGCCAGGCCGCACCCGCCCCGGGAGCACGCGCTGCTCGGCGGCGGGCCCCTCCTCCCGCGCCGGCTGCAGCTGCTCCGCCTGGCAGCACCGCTCCTGTGCAGCGGCAGCCGGCGCCGCGGCCGAGGTTGCCGCCTTTGCAGCGGCCGGCGCAGCTGCCGCGCCTGCGGCGGCTGCGTCTACGGCGGGCGCGGGCGCGGGCGCGGGCGCGGGCGCGGGCGCGGAAGGGGCCACGAGCGGCGGGCCGGCGCCGGCCGCGCGCTTGGCCGGCAGGGCGTCGCCGCGCCCCCACTCGCGCAGCCCAAACAGGCCCGCCTCCACCCTGCGGGGCAACCCGCGGGCGCATCTGCTGCTGTCATGCTGCATGAGTGTACCGTGTGCACGGCGCGCTGTGCGCACAGCGTCCTGGCCCGGGACATGGGCCACACAGCCTGCAGCCACAGCACAGCCGGCCTGTCGCCGCGCAGCAGGGCGCCGGCCGGCCGCTGGCAGCGCGTCAGCGGCTGCGCGGCAGCTCCAAGGCTGAGCGCGGCGGCGAGCGCGAGCGAGGCCGCGGCTCACCGAACAAAGGTGGACGTGTTGCCGGGGCGCCGGCAGTCGTTCCCGAACATGCTCGCCATGGTGTTTGTGGGCGTGCGGCCGCTGGTCTGGACCAGGCCGCGCTCCTTCGCCGCCCTGGCGCGCGCGCGCAGCTGGCTGCGCCTGAGCTCGGGCCGGGCGATGGTGGCGCAGCACTGGGGCAACACAAGCCGGGGCACGCTGGGAGGCAGAGGAGCGCGCGCGCGGCGCAGGCGCCGGGCACGGCGACCTGCGCGAGGCCACGGGCTTGCGACGGCGGCGGGACACTTGGCGGGATATCTGTGAGCGCTGCTGGATGGTGACAGCGATGCCTGCCGAGGCTGCGTGCAGCGCCAGGGTGCCGTGCTGCTCCGGCCCTGGCCACGTGCGCGTCAGCTGGCAGGGATGCGGGCGGCGCACTCGAAGATCTCGCGGGCGCGCATCGGCCGCCGCTCTGCTCGCAGGACGGCCGCCGCCGCTGTCCTCCAGGCGCTGCTGCAGCTCGGCTGCGCCTCCAGGCCCGCGCGGGCGTCTCCCTTCGGGCCGCCGGCCTGGCGCGCACAGCGCGGGCGCATTTAGCATGCGCGCAGCCCATGCAGGAGTTCGCTTGGTGAACTGCGGAGTGTGCATGTTTTGCGCTCCAGGTAGGGCCCGTGCGGTCAATGCTCCTATGGGAGGAGGCTGCGGGCCGATCGGCCGGCTCCCCGCCGTGCCGGGACCCGCGTCCTCTGCCCGCATGACACTTTCGTGCACAAGCCGCTCCCGCGCGCCTCTACAGAGCACTCGCTCCCCAGCGGCCCCCTCATGCCTGCCGGGGCGTGCAGAGGCTGCGACTGATATGCCCACGCACGGCTCGGCCGGGGCGCGCGCCATGCTGCCGAGACCGGGCAGGCCGGAACGGCCGCCGTGCGCCCCTGACGCGTGGGCACGCCGCAATGCGCCCGCCTTGCCGCCAAACGCCGCCCCAGGTCTTGGGCAGTGGGCAGGGTGGGCGCTGGCGCCTGCCTGGCCGCCGAGGCGCGCGCGGGTCGCAGATGCGCCGCTGCACTCTGCTGCCGGCTCCGCTGCGGGGGTTGCAGCTGCAGCGGCCGCGCGGTCGTGGTGAGACCCCACGCGCGGTGTCGGCACCCGCGGCTCCGGCGCCGGCTCCGGCTCGCCCGGATCCGTCGCGCGCGCGCGTGCAGGCGCCGCGGCCTTCTGCTCGCGCGCCGGCGGCAGGGCCGTGCGCCTGAGCACAGGCGCCAGGTCCGGCAGCGGCAGGCCGCGCTCCTCGCAGTGCGCCTTCACCTGCCCGCACCCGCCTTGCGCTCAGCGCCCGGGGCAGAGCTCTCAGCCTGCGTCCGCAGGCGTCACCCGCAGCAGACCGACAGCAGACCGTCAGGCATCCGCGATGCGTGGCAGTCACAGGGCCGTGCTGCGTAGCAGGGACGCGCGGTCGTGGGGAGGGCGCGGCGCTGCGAGTTCGCCGTAGCGCAGCGCCCGCTCACACCGTGCTCGTGTCTGGCAGCGCGCTCACCACACCGCAACCCTGGGCACCAGCGCGCGCGCGCGGCTGGCGCCCGCCGCGCGCCCAGACGAGGCGCCGCTGCGGCGGGCGCGCGCCTGCTTCCACGAGCGCAGCATCTTGGCGCCCCCGGGCGGAAAGTAGTGCTTCTGGGCGTTGCCGGAGGCTTCGAGGAAGCACTCCATGCGCCAGCCGTCCGCCGTCTCCCTCTGCGCCCCATCGCCCCGGCCCTCGTGCGCGGGCAGGCGCCGCTGAGCTGGTCGGGCCGAGGCCGGCACCGGACGAGCACGGGACGCGAACGGGCGCCCAGCACAACACCGCCTGGTGCACGAGCGACCTGCTCCGCGTGCATGGCAGCAGACGCCGCGCTCGCTCACACACACCCCCGGCCCATGCGCGGAAGCTGGGGCCGCAGCCGCGCGCCGGGCGCGCACTTCACACTCCGCGCCTGTCCGCGGGCCGGCTGCCGCTGGGCGCGCCCGGCGGCCGCCTCCCGCGCGGCCTCCCCCTCGGCCCCTCCCTCGAGCCCGTCCGGCCCGCGCTGACCGGCGGGCCCGCCGCCGCCCAGCGCCTCTGCGCTGCCGGGCGCGCCGGCCGCGGCGCGCGCGTCCCCGGCCCCGTCCCCACCCTGCGTTTGCTCCCGCTGGTCGCCGGCCGGCCCAGCGCGGGCTTGGGGCACCGTACGGCTGCGCTTGGCGGGCCTCGCAGCGTCGCAGCCGCGGCCGTCGCTCTGCCAGCGCTTTGTGCAGCACGCCCGGGCGTGCGCGGCGGCCGCCGAGAAAAGCAGCCGGCGCGCCGCGCTGGCGTCCCTCGCATGAAACTGCGCGTGCGCAGGCGCGCTGCCTCAGCCGCCAGACAGGTCCAGTCGGTCAGGCCTCGGGAGTCGCACCGCGCTCGCACGCGGCTGCGAACAGAGCAGCGCACGCTCGGCGGCCATGGTGAGCAGCCTCCTATTTATTTGTGTATTGTATGCACGAGGGCAGGCCTGCTCGGCCCGCCGCACCGCTGCCAGGCCGCCCGCGTCCGCGCGCGCCGCCGCGCGCAGCCACGCCGCCGCGCGCGCCGCGCTGACGCGCTTCGCTGCAGACGCGCTCACGGGCGCCGGGCGCAGGTCGAGCGCGTCAGCCTCGGGCGTGGGCGCGGCACCGGCGCCGCCCGCGCTCGCGTTGGGGGCCAGGAAGTCGACCGGGCGGTGGCTGGTGGCGGGCGGCCGCCCCGCGCGGCGCGCCTGCAGCTCCAGCGCCTCCTCCAGTGCCCTCTGAAAGGCCTGCGCGCTTATTCGCAGAGCCCCTTCGTGCGCAGCAGCAGCAGCAAGGCCAGCAACCAGCGCCCCAGCTGCCAAGCAGCGCCTGGTGCACCGCCTCCAACAGCCTGGCGCTGAGGCGTAGTGTCGCGAGTCGAGCCTCTCGAACAGGAGCGGACCGGGACACGCGCGATGCAGACATTGGCCGAAACCCGATGTCAGCGCACGCAGCGCGCGCCTTGCGCCTCGTTTTCTGCCCGCTGAGCTCGTCGCAGTGCGGCTGAAAGGCCAGCAGGCAGCCCTCCACGACCCACACGTGCTTGTTGTCCCCGAGGAGGCAGACGAGGACGGCCTGCGGCCCGGCGCCCCTGAGCAGCGCCAGCGGCGCCTGCTCCGGGTCCGCGACCTGCTCGGCCGCGCACAGGCGCCCTGGCCACTGCGTGCTTTCAAACGCATCAGGGCGTGGGAGGGAGCGTCGAGGCAAGCTGTTGCCCCGCACCTGAGCGGGCCACCATGAAGACTTGACCAGCGCCCAGGCCAGGTCGCCCACGCTGAGCGCGCTCATCGCTCGCCCAGCACGCGCTCAGTGCTGCTGTCGGCGAGGTAGTGGGAGCCTTGTTTGCGAGCGCGCACGTCGCATCAAAGCTGTCAGCTTTCAGTGGACGCCTCCCGCGCTGCTGCCCGTCCACAGGCGCAGAGCCTGTATTGTTATCCGTGGCTTTGGTGCTCATGCACACAGGAAACCTGGCTAGCCCAGTAGGCAGGGCCTCTGTTCTGCTTTGCCAAAGCAGCTTGGAAATAAATCAGATCTGAGCTGGCTCAGGTGCACCCACGAAGCTCCTCTACCAGCCGTGGGCCGTGACTGAGGCGTGTGTCACCTGTGCGCACACTGTGGTAGTAGAGACAGGCGACACGGACACGCTGCACTCAGCCTAGCTGCTCGGTGCCACATGCCGGGCGGCGGGCGACTGGTCTGATGCTGGTCTGCACAGGCGAGCGCCGCCGGCTCTGAGTGCGCTCAAGGCCTGCAAAGCATGGCCAGAGTCTGCACTGGCCGACCGAGCGCAGAGCGCTTTGCAGACATCCAGGCAGAGTGCCTGCCCGTGGTCCTCAGAGGTGCGGGCGTATGCGCTGTCACCTGGCAGCGCAGCCACTGCGCAACAGCGCCTGGTGACGCGCGCCGCGCCCGCTGCCAGGGGCGGTGGCCGACTGGCCCGCCGTCCAGCTGTGGCAGGGCGAGGCGGGCCTGCAGCGCCTGGCGGAGCTGGCCGGTGTGCAGCAGGTGCAGGTGGGCGCCCGGTGCCCCGCCCGGCCGCGTCGCAGCGCCTGCTGCTGCGTGTCCAGGCCGGCGCCCGGCGCGCCCGCTGAGCGGCTGCCAGCCCGGGGACGCCGACGGCCCGGCCGTCGGGCGCCCAGGTCATGAGCTCACCCGGCGCCATGTTCCACGGAGCGCTGGAGCGCCACGAGCGGGTGCAGTACGCCTTCCGGGACTTCCTGGCCGCCGTCCCGCGCGCCTGCGGAGCGCCGCGTGCGCCCCAGGGGTCGCTTGGTCCCGGTCCTGCGCTGCGGGCGGCTTGCGCCGCAGCACCCGGCTGCTCACAGGCGGCTGAGCACGTTGGCCGCCTTCAGCTTGCAGCATGGGACCTGGCTGCTCTTGTATGTCGCTGGCCACCAGTGCGTGAGCCAGGCGTCCTGTGTTTGCGCCGGCGGCGGCCGGCGGCACGGTGCCGACGCAGGGGCTGCTGCAGCCAGGGGCGCCGCAGAGGCGGAGCGTCCGGCTGAGGCCGAGCAGCACTACTTGGCGCAGGCGCCCATGCTCGGGGAGTGCGGCCAGGTGGGGCGCCGCGCTGCGCGCTCTGCTGTGTGTGCGCCACCGTGCGCGTGCCCTGGCGTGGCGTGGAACAATGCGCATAAACAGCCACCCCCCGACTAAGTTGGCCTGTCAGTACTTTGGTCTCGCCCAAGTGGTGAGTGCAGTAGGAAGACGCATGCACTGGCATCCCACGCCCAGCGTGCGAGCGCAAGGGGGCTGAACCACGCTCCGTGCGCGCAGGCCGGGGCGCTTTCGGCGCTGATGCGCGACATACAGGTGCCGGCGTTCCTGGCGGCGCAGCAGCTCAGCCACGTCAACCTGTGGATGAACGCGGGGTGCGGCCCGGGCGTGCCTGCACGCACCGACGGAGCAGGCTGCGCGCGATGCAAAGCGCTCTGCTAGCCTGCTCGGACAGGCGCTCCGGTGAGGGTGCCAGCCGCGCTCGCTCCCAGCAGCTGCCGGCCTCGCGCGCGCCGCCTGATGCCGGGCCGCGCCGGCACTCCCGGCCGCGCCGCGCGGCCACGCCGCAGCTCGGCGCGCAGGCAGACGCGCTCCAGCGCGCACTACGACCCGTTCCACAACCTGCTCTGCGTGGTGCGCGGCGCCAAGGCCCTGGCGCTGGCCGGCCCGGCGGCCACGGCCGCGCTGCGGCCGCTGCCGCTGTGGGGCGAGTCGAGCAACCACGCCGCAGGCGACCTGGAGCCCCCGGCGCTCCCCGGCGCGCGCGGTGCGGGCGAGCCGCCGCAGCCCTCCGCGGCGGCCCCGCGCAGCAGCGAGGCCGGGCTGGCGGGTGCGGTGCGCGGCGAGGGGTTGGCACCAGGGCATTGGCCGCCGTGCGGAGGCGAGGATGGCGTCGCGAGCGCTCGCCCTGGTGCACCGGCGTCCGCTGCGGGCGCATGCAGCCGCCGTCAGGGCGCCGAACGAGGCAAGAGCTCTGCATGCGGGCTCGAGGGCTACGCAGGCGCCGTCGTGACAGTCGCGCTGCAGGCAGGGCCTCTGTCTCCACCTGTCGGCAGGCCCGTCGTGCATGCCGCTCTGCCACGCACCCGCGTGTCTTTTTCTGTCCTTTGCAGGACCTCAAACGCGTGGTCGGCGCACTGCATTGGTGCACATGCCCTCCGCTTGTGAAGGCAGCGCGTTTGCAGCAAGTTAGTCCGCTGTTTCAGACCGCGAAAGCTCTGCTGTGCGCGCGGCAGCCAGGCGACGCGCTGTTCATCCCGGAGGGCTGGTGGCACAGCGTGCGCAGCGCGCCCGCCAGCGCCGCGGTCAACCTGTGGTGGCGCTCGCCGTGCGCCCGTGCTCGCCCCGCGCTCGGAGCTCTGATGCGCGGCGAGCCCGTCAGCGCGCCGTCAGTCCGGCGGTGTCGGCGCACGCCGCATGCCTGCCTGCTTCAGGCAGAGGCAGACGCGCCGCTGGTGTAGCAGCTGGCGCGCGCTTGCTGGGCGCACGAGCAGCCCGGCCTGTCCAGCAGGCGCTGGGCCTGGCGTCAGCCATGGAGCAGATCGTGCGATGATACCAGACAGTCTAGGCACTGACAGGCCTGCAGGATAACTTGAAGTAGCACTCACTGAACACCCCCTCCCTCCCGGGCCCCTCCTCGCCGCTGTCATGTGTGCAGCGGCGGCGTGCCAAGCTCGCCGGGCCGGGGGTGCGCGCAGGTTCGGCGCCGCGCTGGGCCCGCCGCATATGGCCGCGTACCAGCTGCGCCGCTGCGCGCAGGAGGCCGCCGATGCCGAGCGCGCCTCGCTGCTGGCCAGCGTGCGGCCGGCCGCGCTGCCCGCGCCCACGGCGCGGCCCGCTGACTGCGCTAGGGACGGAGACAGGGGCGCCACCGGCGAGGGGGCCCAGCCGCCCAGAGGCGGAGCACAGCCCGGCGCGGAGAGGGCCTCGCCCGCGGGCGCAGCAACGCGGGGCGCCAGCAGGGCGCACGGCGCCGCGGGCGGCTGCTGGGACCCTGTTCCCAGCGCGCCGGGCGCGGCAGCGGGCAAACGCCCGCACGGCGGCTGCGCGCCGACGCACGAAGCGCGTGCCGGGAAGCGGCGGCCGGCGCGCGCCTGCACGGACGCGCCCGCAGCGCGCCAGGAAGGCCGGGAAGGAGCAGCAGGGGAGCGGGAGAGCGCCAAGCGGCGGCGGCGTGTGGACGCGTGCGCCGGCGCGCCCGGGGCGACGGCCGCGGCCGACGGAGCGGCGCGGGAGGAGGGCGGCGAGGCCGCGCTGTGCCTGCGCGAAGAGCGCGCGCTCGCGCTGCTGGCGCTGGCGGCGAGCGACGGCGCGGCTGCTGGGCCTGGGACAGGGACAGCGCCAGGCGCGGCGGCCGCGGCAGCCGGTGGTCCAGGCGACCGGGAGGGCGAGAGCAGCGCCCGGCCAGCCGGCCACTGGGGGCGCGCGCGCGGCCCTGCTGTGGGCGCAGCTGGCGCGGCTGGTGCAGTGGGCAGCGGCGGGGCGTCGGACGCCCCCAGCACCTATGAGCTGGGTTTGGATGCGCCGGCGACGCGCGCGCTGGCCGCGCTGGACCCGGCCGCGGTGCGCCGCGTGCTGGGCGCGCTGGCGGCGCGCTTCCCGCGCTCGGCCGCCGTGCTGCTGACCGGCGGGCTGCCGCCCGCGGCGGCGGAGCTGCTGACCGCACGGCTGGAGGCCGCCGACGCGGCGCTGGCGGCCGCCGGTGCGGCCCTGCGAGGCCGCATGCAATGGTGGGGGACTTGCGTCCCTCGATGCCCTCATCAGCAGCCGGCTGGTCTATAACAAATCACCCTTGGCGCGACAGCGCACGTTTGTACTGGTCTTGGGCCCGCGCTGTGTGCCACGCATGCGTTGCACGGTGTCCGCCGCGGGCAACATGTGCTCAGAGGGGCGGTCAGGCGGCAGGCCGCGCGGAGGAGGTGGCAGGGCTGTACGCGCGGCTGTGGGCGGCCGTGGACGACCCGCAGCAGGCCATGGCCAGCCTGCTGCAGGGCAAGGAGGCGCTGGCCGCGGCGGCGCTCCGGCGCGCGCTCCGCGGCGCGCTGTGCCTCGGCGACCTGGGGCAGGGCCCTGGATGATGAGCAGCACGCCAGCTGGCAGGCGTGTGACTTGCACGGCAGCAGTGCGCAAGAGCGCTGGCCGCCTGGCACTCAAATGCCTCTCCTGCAACTCTGGACCAATGCTCAACAACCAGGGTGGGGCAGGCACGGCCGCGTGCGCGTAGGCAGGTGCGGCGTCTGGCAAGCAGAGCAGGCCGTCACGGACCGCACATCACCCTCTTGTACATGTTTTCGTCCGCCTCGGTTCCCATAATGCTGGCGCCGCCGCACATCAGAACACTGAAACGGAAACCTGCACATCAACTCAGCCAGGCTGCCGCAAGGTTCCTTTCCAGCCATGCTGGGCCCACATGCACACATGTGTCCGCAAGCTCTCACGCCCTCTGAGTGGGCACGGCGCTGGCCAGGCCTCGCGGGCCAGGCCTCGCTGCTGCCGCACTGATGAGCTGCGGCAGAAGGCGTATGACTCAATGGCGCACCAGCTTGCTCGTTACAGCACTCGTCAGGGCGGCATGGCGGCTCACATGCAGTGCCTGCAGCTCTCCTGTGGCGGCCAGCCGCCACACCCAGAGCTGCCCAATCAGACTGGGCTGTAGGAGGTTGTGGCCCCCGGCTCCATGCAGTCCTCAGGCGCTCGCCTGCCAGTCCCTGCCCCACTCCAAGTTTGCAGGAACGGCCAGCGCGATCTGCACATCATGCAGGATGTCGTTCGTCGCAAGCATGTACCCGCCCCCTGCCCCGACGTCGGCGAGCAGCAGCCGTCGGCGGAGCCCCAGCAGCACGACCTCCACATCCGGCGCGGCGTCGGGGCGAGGCGGCGGCCCGCCGAACCGTGCGTGGCCGGCCACATGCAGCGCTCGCAGACCGGGCAGCACGCCGCGCTTGCGCTTCATGCGCCCCGCAGCGTTGATCACCGCAGCCAGGCCCGCCTGCGTGGCCAGCATGCTGCCACTAGACATGCATGCCCGGAGGCAGGGCGGGGCGGGCGCGGCCCTCCAACCCGGCGCGCCGGCGCAACCAAGCCCATCACGGTACGCGCGGGCGCGTCAGGGTGCAGGCGCATGCGCCAGCAGCGCGCGCGGCAGGGGGCGCGCCTGGTGCTGCCAGGGGCCCTCCAGGAGCAGGTCGTTTCCCGATGCGAACAGGCCCAGCTGGGTCACGCCCGGCAGCACCGCGCTCACCTGCGCACAGGCGGCGGGGCCTCATGGCACGCGCCAACTGTGCCCTTCCATGCTCCGAGCCAGTGCTGTTGACTGCACGCTCGGCTCGGCTGAACCTGTTGACTGCGCCCTCGAGCGCTGCGGGTTTAGCACGAAAACATGGCAGAGCTCCACGTCGTGGGCGTGCTACGGGCGGCCGTGCCGCGCCCGCGCGGCGCAGAGACATTCGCCCTACTGCGCAAAAGCAGTAGCGTGTCCCAAAGTGCAGGCGTCCTCGCCTGACATGCAGCCACGCGGGACCGCGCACCCCGCCAATCGCCGGGTTGTCCCCACCCGCTCTACCGCCCGCGCCGTGACTGCCGGCACTGCCGGGGGCAGGCGGGCACTTCCTTCGCATGCCCGAACATACACAAGCATTGGAGTGTCTGGCGGCATTGGCCCATGGGCGTGCGCCCGGCCGGAGCAAACCACAGCCTGTCTCGATTGCAGAAGACAGGCGAGCATGACAGAGGCCCCAACAGCGCTGCACTCATATGCCCCGCTGGCTCGCGTGTGCACCCCCCGGCCTCCGCGCCGTCTCCATGGAGCAGGTCTCCCGGCCGGCAGGACCACAGGGCGCAGGGCGCGGGCGCGAGCGGCTGGGCCACCTCGTCCAGGCACGCGGCCATGTCCTCGCCCATGCGCGCCTCCGCCTCCGCGCCATGGAACGCCCAGCCCAGCGTCAGCGCCGCCAGCCGCGGCAGCCGCGCCAGCGCGGCCCAGAGCGCGCGCGCCGTGCTCGGGCACCGCCAGTCCTCCGCGTCCAGCACCAGCTGCACCGTGCGCAGGTGCGGGGCGCCGCCCGCCGCGGCGGCGAGCGCGCACGCCACGACCTCCGCCGTCACGCCGGCCTCGTCCCCCGCCGAGCCGTCCTCAGGCGCGGGGCCCAGCAGCAGCACCAGGGTGCGCAGGCTCGGGCACCTGCCGCCGCGCCCCACCCGGCGCTCTCCGCCAGGCGCAGCGCCCACTACGCAGCTCCGCGGCTTCAGGTCGCGTGCTGCTTTGCGGCCACAGCCGTGCATGCGCGCAGGCATCAGCGGAGCAGCCGCCGGATACCATGGCAACCCTTGCTGGGCTGGTCTCAGGCTGCAAACAAGGTCCCTGCTGCCTCACAAGTGAGCCGATGCCATGAGCTCCTCGCGTTCCAACAGCAGCTGACGGGCCTCCGGGAGCGCCAGCCCCGCAGCATGTGGGTGCGGTTCCTGCAAGCACGCACGGAGGGCAGGTATGACACGAAAAGCGGGGCGGGCGCGGTGCACGCCTGAGGCGCACAGCATCGCGGCCCAGCCAGGCGGACGTGGCAATCAGCACCTCCAGCTTGCCGTGCTCGAGCACACCGCCGAGTTGCTGCCGCGCCCGACAGCAACAGCATTCCCACTGCGCTGATGGGATGGCAGGACAGGTAGCCCGTCAAAGGAGCAAGCATCGTCCCCATGCTCCTGCATTTCGGTTTGGGGCTGCAGATGCGGCCATGCGCCGGCGTCCGTGTCTGCCCAAGTCCAAAGCTTTCTGCAGCGCGACACAGGTGTGTCCAGGATGCGCCCAGCCGGCACTCACCTCCGTACAGCGCGGCACGATGCAGTCGTCATGGTTATGATATACTGTATTGGTGCGGGCGATCAGCCCGAGGTGCGTGAGGTGCGGCAGGCCCTCGACTGTCGCGCGCAGCAGGGCCTGGTTGGTCGCCTTGCAGCCCACCTGCGCGTTGGGGCACACGCGCAGCCGAGCACGTGGGTCAACCCAGACTGCTCATGCCAGCCTGAGCCAGGCCACGCGGGGACATCGTGTTTGCTAGACGCAAGCATGCAAGCGGCTCTGTGCAGCATGCAGTCTACACATGCAGGTGCATGCTTGCACATGCATGGCAGCTGTTTGAGCTGCATGCATCTGCTCATGGCCTGACCGCCGGGCAGAACGAACAATGCTACTTTGACCAGGCCTGAAAGAGGCCAGTATGAAGTAATGTAAAGAGGAGCTCAGCTTAAAACATTACTCCCATTACTCAAGATTGGTCTTCTGGTGCAGTCCCTGACATGCTGTCTAGGGGCTCAACAATGCGTAGAGCGCGTTGCCTGGCGCTCGCGAGCTGCGCGCTTAGCACGCATGCTTGGCATGAGGCAGGGGCCGGCGCACCGCGCTCCTTGCAGCAGACATGCTCAGGACGCGCAGGCGCGAGGTTTGCGTGACGGCCGCAAGCAGCTCTTGCAGTGGCGCATTGGGCCGCTCAGCTGCGTGGAGCAGGGCCGCCATGCTGAAGCCGTGGAGGTGGAGGACTTCGAGGGCCCTGCATCCCACGCACACACAAGCACATGGCACGTGGTGACACGCACTGTGCGTCGCCACGCTCTGCCGACCTGCTGATGACTCTGAGCATGTGCTGGCATACGCCAGTGATGATCTTGCGCCTGTACGACGGACGTGGTGATAAAATTCGTGAAGCGCAGACCAACGGGACACACCTGTGCACGGTTAATTGCATGACTGGCTAATATGAGCACACGCGACAACTGGCCATGCGTGTGCACATATTAGTCTGCTACAGAATACCACTTGCATGCTATGGCAGGGCGAGCCTGGGCATCTTGTAGCTCTCGGCTTGACACCTGGCCAGGCACCACCGTCTCACCGCAAGGTGTGCAAGCCGATTAAACACCTGGGGCTTCAGCAACCTCACTGAAGCGTACCTGAGCTTGACAACGAGAATCTTCAGGCCGTGGCAGTCCGCCAATGCACACTGGGCCACCAGAGTGAGGACTGGCGTGAGTAAGCGGGGAAACTTTCCAGTCGAGCCAAAAAATGGTCCGCGCGCACCATTAGCTGCTCCACATCAGCGCAGTCGTTGTCGTCGTTGCCGACACAGAGGCTCACGGCCTCCAGGTGCTCGCTGCAAGCCTGGATGAGGCTGGCAAGCTGCGCCGTTGCTCTACGCGGGTCTCGCAAGGAGTGAACCGCATCCCAATCGAGGTCAACATCCAGACGAGAGACCTGGTGAGCCACAGAGCAGCGTATAAGTGTATATAAGCAGCCAACCAACCAAGAGGTGCGCGCTCTTGCGCTGTACATGGCGCAGTGTTTGAGCAGCAACACTTGAACAGTATGCACTCGTAGGGGGTACACAGAGGGGTGCAAGAGCAGGGCGCGAGTTAGCGTGCAGGGATAGAGCGCACCTGCATGCCTCGGCGGTGGGTGACATAGTCCAGGAGACTGGCTATGTGCTGCTCCAGCTTCCCAACACCCCCAATGTGGACGTCTAGAGCACTGGCGTGGCAGGTTGCCTGCCATCCAAGCCTGCTAGCCTGGGCCAGGCTGCAGGTGCTGCGATTGTCCAGCTGGGATATGACTGCACGCCAGACATCTCCGTCAAGCAAGTCCATGCCTCACAGGACCCCGTGCGACCTCACTGCTGGCGGGGACGCTGGCTGCAGTTTGGAAGGCATCCCCGATCCATCTCTGCATTGCGGGCAGGCCAGTGCAGCCTCGGGTAGCCCATGCGCCTATGCCTAGCCAAGCAGCGATCTGGCCCCCATCTACGAGGCAGTCTCGAGTCTGTAGCGCAGCCAGATCCTCCTCTGCACAGTCCGACGCAGCTGACGGGCTCGCAAGGCCTGCCAGCCAGCGCACCAGCTGGCTGAGCCGCAAGGCGTGCTGCGGCATGGAGCGCAGCCTGCAGCGCAACAGCATCGGCAACAACCCGACGCCGCGCCTGAAGGTGGTCGGCTTCCATGTCGAGGGCGCGTCGAGCTCGCCCGCGCCGGCATCGCACCTGCTGCAGGACATGCAGGGCGGCAACAGCGTGTCTGACACGCCCAACCCGGTCATCATCCCGCCGTCCTTCCAGGCGCGGCCGCTGCCCTTGTGCTGCTGCATGCAAGCAGCATGGGCGGTGCGCACCATGCGTCCTCATCAGAAGTGCCTTTGCACTTTTCACTTTGCACTTTGCAGCCAAGTTGACGTGCGCTTCGCGCTTCGCATGCGTCACGTATGGCAACACCGTGCCTGCAAGAGAAAGCGGACAGGACATGGCAGTGTGTCCCACAGGGAACGGCTTGTTCCCGCGCTTGTGGCTGAGTGCCGCCGGTGCGCCTCCAGGATATGCTGTCCCCGACCGCGCGCGCGGCCGCCGTGCACTCGGCCGCTGCAGGCGCCTCGGGGCACGGCGGCGGCCTGACATCGACGCAGAGCCTGCCGCCAATGCAGCGGGGCGACCAGGTGCGGCGCCGTGTGCGCGAGTGGTGGGGCGAGGCTGCGTATGCGCTGTGCATTGCTGTCACTGCTTTGTCTTGTGCGTCACGTGCGTGACCCGCAGACTGCAGTGGCGGGTCCGCTGTGTTAAGGTATTTTTGCTCAGGCCTGCCAAGCTGGGACGGTGCTGAAGCTGCCAGCATGTTGAAGGTGCCGAGAGCCCTGCCGCGCTTAAGCCATCACCCCTCACCTGCCGCGCAGGACGGCATACGCGCCTTCAGGCAGCCCAGCCAGCCCAGCCAGCCGCGGCCGCCGTCCGGGCCCGCTGCGTCAGCCACCCCGGTCACATCCCCGCCGCAGGAGGGTGCGCCCCGTCTCTGCGCCGTGCGCGCTGCCGCCTGCGCACCTGGCCGGGCCAAAGGCGTGGTTACCCATGGCTGCGCTGAGCAATGTGTTCTTGAGGGTGGTGAGCGGCGATCAGAGCCGGTTTTCCTGGTTCGGCACACAGCCAGCGCGCGTGTGACAGTGGTTGGTATTTGTGTGCTCCGCCGGTGCAGCAGGCCTGAGACGGGTTAGCGCCTCTGCGCATGGCAGGGGCGGCACCCGCTAGCTGGCATGCAGCTGCCAGACTGCACTTTACGCTCGCCTTTGCTGACATGGGCGCCGCGTGCTCCGCGGCGCGGCAGGGCAGGAGCGGGCGGGCGACGCGCAGCCGCTGGACCTGCGCAGCACGTCAGCGGACAATCCATTTGCGGGCGGCGCGGGCGCGCGCGGCGGCGCCGAGCCGTCCAGCTGGCGCGCGAGCCTGGCCGCGTCGCTGGGTGCGGCGCCCGCCCCGCGCCCGACCCGCAGCCCATCGGCGCCGCCCGTCACCGGCACGCCGCCGCGCGCCGAGGCCGGCCCGCCCGCCCGGCCAGGCCGGGCCGATGACGCGGCAGCGCCCGCGGCGGCGGCGGACGCTGCAGACCCTGCACGCGCCGCCGCGGCGGGGCCGCCGCGCAGCAGCGACATGGCGCCCGCCAGGCGGAGCCACAGCGACCCAGACGGCGGCGCCGGGTCTGGCGTGGCGGCCGGCGGCGCCGGCGCGCCGCCGCCCGCAGACTCTCGCGCGGCGGCGGCATCGGCGAGCGCAGAGGCGCCGCAGGCGGACGAGCGGGCTGCGGCGGGGCCGCAGGCGCCGCCTGATGCCCAGCCGCCAAGCGCGCCGCGGCTGCAGCCGGAGCAGGAGCGGCCGCGCGCAGCAGCGGCTGCGCCAGAGCAGGCGCAGGCAGTGGGGTCGCCGCTGCCGCCGCTGCCCGCGCCGCAGCCGCCTGCAGAGCCGGCTGAGGCGCTGCCGGAGGCAGGCGCCGTGAGCCGAGCGCGCGCGGGCCCGGCCTCGAGCGCCGATGGCCACGAGCGCCCGCGCGCCGAGGAGGCCGCGCGAGCGGGCGGCGCGCAGGCCCCTGCGGCCGGCCGGCCCGAGCGCGGCGGGGGAGGGCAGCAGGCGGCCGGGCCAGAGGGCGGCCGTGCGGGGGAGGACCGAGGGCCGCCGGCGGGCGGCGAGCGCCGGCCGCACACGCACGCCGAGCGGCGCGAGCTGCAGGAGCGGCAGAAGGCGGCCAAGGAGGCTGCCAAACAGGCACGCGCCCGGCTGCGGTAGCGCCAACGCGATTCGCCTTTTGCACATGTCCCGCCAGGGGGCCGGGAGATAGTCGGGGAAATGGTCTGCCTGTGGGCTCCAGTCCCAGCATCCCGCTGCATGGCACGGGGGCCGACGTCGCGGCGCATGCGCAGGGCGGCGAGCCCGCGCCCAAGGGCAAGGGCGGCGCGCCCGCCACCGCGCGCGCAGCGCCGGCCGACCAGGCCAAGCGCGCGCCCCGGGACGGCAGCCAGACGGCGGGCGCAGCGCCGGCGGCCGCGCCGGCCGCGGCGGGGCCGGGCGGAGCGGGCGGCGCCAGGGCCAGGCCGGAGCCCGCGGCGGCCGCCGAGCCTGCGCCCGCGCGCTCGGTGCAGCTCTTTGCGCACCTGCCGCAGTTCAAGGCGCGCCGCGCGCGCGCCGGCCCGGGCGCCAGCGCTCCCTGCAGGCGGCGCCGCATGGCCATGCGCTGGCGCCCGCCCGCCCCGAGAGTGTGGCCGCGGCCCCCACAGCGATGAACGTGGTGCTGGGCAGCGGGGCGTGCGCTGCCAGGCCAGAAAGGAGGCCGTATGCCTGTGCGCTGACGCGCACCTCTGCCCCGCTGGAGCGCTGGAGCGACCGGCAGCTGCAGGGGCTACCGCGGGTCAGCTGACAGCCGCCTGTAGGCTCCACGGGGGGCCACAGTGTGTCAGCTGCGCAGCTGCAGAGCGGCGGGGCGACAGCGCCCACCCGCCAAGCTCGGCCCCGCTGACCCGCGCGCGCCGGGCGCCAGGCGGCGCGGGACCTGAGCGCGCTCGTCGCCAGCGAGGCGGCCGCCCGGGTGCACCCGGCGGTGCTGCGCCTGGGCCTGCGCTACGCGGACGGCTCCGTGCGCGGCGGCAACGCGCGCTGCGTGGCGCTGCTGGCCACGCTGCGCCAGGTCATCCAGGCGCGCCCCTCGCCGCACGCGGCCGCGCGTGCCTCGCTGCACCCGCCGCCCGGCCTCCTGGCGGGGCCCTGCCGGCCGTGTGCCGCGGGGCGTGCGGCGTGTGAGCAGGCTGGTCAGGGGGCCGGGCCTGCGCACCCTTGCGGCGGGGTCTGTCGCTGCGGGCTGCTCGCCTGTGTTCCTGCACAGCGCCTCGCCCGCCCCGGCAGACGGGGAGTGAGCCCAACCCTGCTCCATGGGTGCGTGGGCTCCAAAAAGAGGGATAGGCCCGGTGCCGCACAGCTCATGAGCAGGGTTAGGGCTGAGCCCGGGGCGGCGCGGCGCAGGACTATACGACGCCGGAGGGCCGCGTGCTGTCGCGCGACCTGACCGCGGTCATCAACACGGCGATCCAGTGCCTGGTGGAGTTCCGCCCGCTCTCCGTGTCCATGGGCAATGCCATCAAGTTCGTCAAGCTGCAGGCGCGCCCCGGCGGCCCCGCCAGCAGGGCTGCCATGTGCGCCCCGCAGCACACAGGCGGGCGAGCAGACAGCGCCTGGCGGGCGCGCGCGGTTTAAAGCACCTGCTCAGGTTACCACAACAAGCACCCATGCGCCGCGGCAGCGCTCATGCCACCATTTGCAAGGGCCCTGTCGCAGCGTCAGCAGTGTCCGCAGAGCTTGTCGCAGATGACGCTAGGAGGGCGGCGGGGCGCGGGCGAGCCCCACGGCACCGCGCGCAGGTCAGCAAGATCGACCCGGGCATGCCGCAGGAGGAGGCCAAGGCGCACCTGGCCGACAAGATCTCCGGCTTCATCCAGGCGCGCCGCGCCCGGCCCAGCCTGCCGGCCCGCGCCGTCCCGCCCCGCTCTGAGCAGCCTGTGCGCAGGCGGGCACGTAGGTTGTGATCGGTGGGGTCCGCACTGAACGACCCCTCTCACACAGTGCGGGGGCAGGGTGTGGCTGAGGACTGAAACAGCCTGTCACGGGGGTTTGAGTTGACCGTGTTCACGGCGCGGCGGCACGCACTCAGCCCGGCCAGCGCCTGAGACCAAGGCATAGGTGGGGCAGAGGCAGCCGGAAGAGAGGCCGGGCGGCGACCCGCTGAGCGAGCGGGCGCGGCGCGCGGCGCGCAGGAGAAGATTGTGTTTGCGGACGAGCAGCTGGTGGCGACGGCCGACACCAAGATCGCGACCGGCGACGTCGTGCTGACCTACGCGGCGTCCTCGGTCGTGCTGGAGGTCCTGCTGCACTCGCACCAGGCGCGCGGCCGCAGGCGTCGCCCTGCCGCCTCGGGCGTGTCCATGCTCCTGGGGCTGCCACTGAGTGACGCGGCACAGGAACCTGGCTTGGGTGAGTGCGGCATGCGTGACACTGGGTGGGTGCGCCGCCTCGTTGCGCTGACGCCGCGGGCGTGCGCGGCGTGCGCCAGCGCGGCAAGCGCTTCCGCGTCGTGGTCGCCGACGCGCGGCCGGGCGGCGAGGGGCGCGGCACGCTGCGCGCGCTGCTGCGCGCCGGCATCGCCTGCACCTACGTCCTGCTCAACGCCGTGCCGCTCGTCCTGCAGGCGCGGCCGCCTGGCCCGCCGCGCAGCGTGCCATGTGCTCATCGCGAGCGCCCGGCCGCCCGCCGCCGCGCGCGCCGCCGACCGCCCCGCCGCTGCGCGCGCAGGAGGTGAGCAAGGTGCTGCTGGGCGCGTCGGCGGTGCTCAGCAACGGGACGGTGCTGTCGCGCGCGGGCGCGGCGAGCGTGGCCATGGCGGCCGCCGCCGCGTCGCGCCCGGTCATCGTGTGCGCCGAGACGTACAAGTTCGCGGAGCGCGTGCTGCTGGACTCCATCACGCTCAACGAGCTGGGCGACCCGGACGCGCTGGCGGCCGTGCCGCTGCGGCCCGACCTGGCCGCGCTGGAGGGCTGGGCCGCGCAGCCGCGCCTGAGTGCGGCCCCCCGCCCTGCCGCGCTCGAGCGCGACCCCGCGCACCCGCCTCCATGCCATGTCCCCGTCCCGGGCCGCCCTTGCCGACCGCGCATGATTTCGGGCCGAGAGCGCGCTCACGCGCGCGCCGCGCCGCCGCAGGCCTGCTCAACCTGATGTATGACGCGATGCCGGCCGACTACGTGACGCTGATCGCGACCGAGTTTGGCGTGATCCCGCCCACGTCCGTGCCGGTCATCCTGCGCGAGTACCGTCAGGAGCCCACCCTGTAGGGCGAGGTGCCGGGCGCGGCGCTCGCGCTGCGGAGCGCGGCTGCATCATTGCGCAGGCTTCGCTCTGCATACGCGTGGGGTCAGTCCGGGCTGCGGCGCGCACCTTGTTCCATCGGCTGCGTGCACCCGACCCCCCGCGGGGGGCATGCGACCGTGCACGGCCCCTGCCACCATGTCGGCTCCGCACGGGACGCCTGTGCGCACCTGCCCTGCAGGCTGGCGCGTGCAGTAGCGCGCGCCCAGCCTGCTTTGCTTCATATGTAGTGCACCCTGTGCGCTGAGGTGCAGGCGTGCTTGTGTGCGCTTAGCAGCACGCAGGCAATTGTCTGGTCGTGGCAGTGGGCAAAGCTGGTCTTAGCAGGCAGGGTAGGCAGATGGTTTTGCACAGTGTGTTAGCCTCCAGAGCGTTGGCCTTGAGTGAGCTCCCGTGCGAGTCTTGCAAGCAGACCTGTGAGCCTTCAGTGATCCAAGACGCACAGGCAGGAGAGCATGCAATGCATTGCAATGTAATGCATTGCAATGTGCATGCAGGCGCAGGTGCAGGGTTCCTCTCATGCTAATGCTACCGACTCAGTCTAGAGCTGCTGCTATGCCTCTCACTGCTACAGCATGAAAGCCCGTCAAAGAATGCTGCAAACGTGATGCGAAGCAGACACTCTGACAGCACTGTTGCTGCACATCCTGCTGGAGTTCTTGCGACCATCCTGCCGCGCTCTGTGGAAAGCAAGTAAACTTCAACAGAAAACCCTCCGAAAGGGCCGACGCTCAGGCCGCGCCCTGGAGCCCAAAACTCACAATCCGTCAGCTGCCGCTCCAAGGCAAGGTACACACACTGTGCGGCGCCGCGGGCGCACGGTGCGCCGCGCTCACCTCCTGCCCTGCCCTGCAGCCGCCTATAGGCGGGCCTGGACCTCGGCGGGCGCGAGGACGTGCGCGCGAGTGACGTCGGCCAGGCGCGTGCAGCCGTTGAGCGCCAGGTTGAGCGCCAGCTCGCGCCGCAGCGTGTCCAGCACCGCGGCCACGCCATCGCAGCCGTCCAGCGCCAGGCCCCACAGCACCGGCCGGCCGAGCAGCACCGCGTCCGCGCCCAGCGCCAGCGCCTGGGTCGCGCGCGCGTCAGGCCGGGGCGGCGCACCGCGCAGCCTCAAGTGCCGGTGAAAGTCCTCTTGTTGGTGCTCACTTTAACAGTCAAGTATTGAACGTCAGTTTGCCGGACCTCCAGCCTCTCCGCTCGCAAGCCAGGCTACCCCAGCGAGGTGTGCTCAAGTGTTTGAGATGAAGCTCACGAGCGCCTCTGCATTGTGAACACGGGCCACATCAGGCAGCTCTGCAGGCAGCGCTCAGGCGAGAGGGGCGCCTGCGCACATAACAAGCACTGTACAAGCGCGCGCGCCCGCACATCTGAGCCCGCCAGCGCCGCTGTGACCATGCACAAGCTCGCGCGGGCCGGGTCCAGGGTGACACAGGGTCAGCGCCCCCGCGGCGCACCTTGATGATGTCGGTGCCGCGCCGCACGCCGCCGTCCATGAGCACCGGCACGCGGCCCGCTACGGCCGCGACTACCGCCGGCAGCGCGTCCAGCGACGCGATCGCGTAGTCCGCCTGCCGCCGCGCCCGGCGGCCTCGGCCCGGCCCACCGGTGCGGAGTGTGCATGGGGGTGCACAGCCATCCTGATGGCTGCTGACATGCAAGCCCTCACGGCTCCCCAGGGCGCCTGCCTCTGGGCGTCCAGCACAAACCTTGCGGTCCTGCATCGCAGTGCTCTCACATCTTAATTGCCGTCCTGTGACTCTCGTCCGCGCTCGCGTGCGTATCAAACCCAGAGCGCCCAGCGCGCCGCACCTGGCGCCCGCCGTGGTTGCTGACAACCAGGCCGTCCACGCCTGCATTTACCGCCTGCTCTGCGTCCGCGGGCGCGAGCACGCCCTGCCGCCGCCCGCGCGCGCCCCGTGAACCCCCGCACAGCTGTTCCGTGGGCACGCAGGACCCCGCAGGCTGTCACCGAGCGGCACTGTGGGGGGCGCCCCGCATCTCTGTGCCCGGGACACCGCCAGCGCCTGGAGCGCCGCCCCTGTTGTTTGCGCTTGCGAGCGGACGCGGCTGGGGCATGGGTGCATGGAAGTGCGTGATGCAGTCGATCGCGCGCGCGCGCCTTGACATAGATGGGCAGCCGCGTGACCGAGCGCAGCCAGGCCACAAAGGCCCAGGTCAGGCTGGCGTCGATGCGGCGCTCGAACGCGCTGGCGAGCGAGCTGCCGCGGTACGGCGCGGCCACGTCGGCGTCCGCGTTGCCCAGGCCCTCCAGGTTGGCCAGCGTAAACGGCTGCGGCAGCTCGAAGCTGCGCGCGCGTGGGAGCGCCGTGAGGCGGCGGGGCTGAGCCGGGCGGCAGGACGGCGGCACTCAACCTCATTCAGAGAGTCAGGTAGGGTTGCGCACTTGTTCAGCTCGTCCGCCTCCCGCTTGCCCAGGATGGGCGCGTCCACGGTGACCATCACCGCCCTGTAGCCTGCGCGCTCGGCGCCTGCGCCGGGCCGAGGTCTCTGTCATTGTGCTTCCTCAGACTCGGCGCTGGCGGCAGCGTCTCAAGAGGGGGTCGCCACAGCGAGCATGCTGGCTATGGCTGCCGATTCGAAGCGCACCAGCACTGCAGTGCTCGCCCACACAATAGCAGGCTGGTCGGCAGACAAACAGTTTCCACATTGGACAGCAAAATGACATGGATAGTGAGGCAGACAGCCAGGTGCGCGTAGAAGGAGGGGGCCGGGGCGCGGCGCCGCACGCTGCAGCAGGCTGCGCGTGAGCACGCGGTCTGAGAGCACGTAGAGCTGGAATATCAGCAGCGGCGCGCTCGCGCCCGCCGCCGCCACGCCCTCCAGCGACACCGTGCCCATCGTGGACTGCACCTGCGCGGCCGCGACCGCGGCGCAGGGCCTTGGGCGAGCAGGAGAGCTGGCCGACTGTGCCTGACCTATGTGGACGACAAGCGCACGCTGCAGACCTGGCCGCTCTCGTTTGCAGGGCCACAGCCTGGAAGTACGCGCCCAGCCCGGGGGCACGCGCTCAGGGAGATCTCAGGCACGAGTCTGCTGCCTGTGTAGAACGGACGCGAGGTCTGTTGCCCGGGGCGTGGGCGCGCACGTGGCCGACCTGGGCGTGCCCCGCCGCCCGCGCGACCGCGGCCTCGCCCTCGGGGTGCGCCATGCACTGCATGGCCATCGGCGCCACCAGCAGCGGGTAGGCCAGGCGCTGCCCTGTCACCAGCGCGTGTGCACTGGTAAGAACACACGCAAGGACAAGGACGCGCAACACCGCAGCAGGCCTGCTTACCACTGCTGTGAGTCTGTGGCCACACGCACCCAGGAGGGTGCAGGAAGTGTCGACACGCGACACGTCCACCATTATGCGTGGCAGGAAGCGCCACCGCGCATATGCGGCGCGGTTGTCGCTCACGGTGCTCTCCGTCTCAGCACCACTCTTGTAGTAATCATACGCCATCTTTCCATGCTCCACACTGCTCAACTTGCGCCTGGCGCGCTCTTCCAAACACTCGACGTTGATATAGTGCACGCCGCCAGAGTTAGGCCGTGCTTGGAAGGCGTCTACGTCCTGGTCCACCATTGCCGGGCTTCCAGCAGGGAAGGAGCAGGCAGAGGGTGATAAGGTACAGCTTGCGGCCTCCCCCAGCAAACCGCGGTCGCTCAAGCTAGTATGCGTACAGAAGATAACAAAAGCGGACCAGTGCGATGGTCGGAAGTGGCTCAAAGACGCATGTGCATCACAGCGGGGCAGCGCATGCTTGGACTGCTGCGCACGTGCCTGAGCTGCTAGGGTGGGCAACCTCTGCCACTTTCTTACAAGCATTGCCTTGCACCACCACATCATACTCTTCAGGAACAGCATTGATACTTGCTTGTCCTCCATGCTAGTCAGCACGCAACGTGTCCTGTTGTGCAGCGTTGCAATCAGCCCCTGAGCACACCCCTCAGGCTGAGCTTGAGGTGCCATGCACCCAGTCGCGCCACGCGCAGCTACTGCGGGCCGACATGCGAACAGCTAATGCAACCAACCTACATGCGAGCCAGCCGAGGACGGCGGTGCACTGACACAGCGCGCGAGCACGTGGCAGGGCAGCACGCGCGTTCCCGGCCCTGCATGCCCGATCAGCAAGTCCATCCCCGGGCTCTACAAGCCACAAGCTCATGCCTATTGTTTGTCATGCTCGATCATTTGCACTGTGCCTCCGGGTACGCCATGCTAGCCAGCCGGGATAGGCCATGCACCGATGTGCGCGCGCGAGCACACAGCAGGGCCGTGCACACCATCCGCAGCTCTGCAATAGCTGTGCCCGGTCGGAAGGTGAGATAGACACTCTAAAGCAGCAAATCTGCATCCAAAGGTTGCTGCACAACAAGCAGCGCTAAGGCCCTCTCTGACTCTCCACGGGATCCGCCTACCAGGCATGCTCTGCCAGCCGGAAGAGGCCGCGGCAAACGCCATACACGTGGCGGTTGCCGCGTGCCCCGTCTCAGCCCTGCATGCAGGGTTTAGGGCTCTGCTCCAAAGCCATGTGCTCGCCCGAAACACGCAAGGAGCCCCTGAGCGTGGGCGCAGGGGGTGGGGGGGAGGGGCTAAGGACAGCATGCATACACTCCTACTGACTGCGCACAATGACACGCAACTCACGCATGCATCCTGTCATACATCCGCAGAAAAAAAAAATACTGATGACCCTGCTACAGCACACTTGCAGGAGGGCCCACACCATGCTGGCGTGGCAACAGAAGCTCAGATTCACCAGGTACGACAACATGCACTCACCCAATCACCACACTCCAGAGGACAGCCAAGCGCCACTGCTGCAAGCGTGACCTCATGGTGCACGCCCGCCCTGCCGCCGGTCTGTTCATAACCCCCGAACACACGCCTCGTTGTTTCACCACAAAAATCTCAGGACAAGGCCGTGGCAACCAGGCCATGAGCACGTGCCGCTGCTCCCAAGTGCAGGGGCCGACGGCAGATATGCTGGTGGATGCTCATATATGCGCCCAAGCCCGCACGTGCACTTGAGTGACCGCGGAGCGTGGCAGCTTGCGTCACGCCCGCACAGTGAACCTAGCGCACGCCGGCAGCCTACGCCCAGATGGCCACGATGCCCATGCAGACCGAGCCCAGGAGCAGCAGAACGTAGCCCAGCGCCTGCCGCGCGCGGTGCACATTAGCCGGGCGCTCCAAGAGACAGCGGGGGCGCCCATGCATAAGAGGCCAGGCGAAGCACTGGCTAGAGGCACCTTGGAGCGCAGCGGGCGCTTGGCGTCCATGAAGTCGACGGCAATCAGGTCCACCAGCGCCATGAAGATCAGGATGCCTGCGCGGCCGGGCGCATTGTAGGCAAGCACACACTATCCTGAGCGCCGCACGGCGCGGCAGGACGCGCCCGGCCCACGCTGCAGCGGGACTACTACACAAACAGCCCGTTGCAGGCCATGTATATATGATGAGACGGCATGTCCGTGGCCGCAATGACTTCCTGTGCAAAAGCAGGCTCTTCTGAGCGAGCCCATCTTCCGGACAAAGTGCATAAGTGTACGTGACCCCTCGCTCAGCACAATAGCACGGCCGACCAGGGTAGCAACACCCGCGCCCCTCCGCACACGTGCTCCTGTCGCGCCTGCAGAGATGGAGTCAAAGATGCCCTCCACAGCGAGCGCGGTGGGCGAGTGCTCGTTGTAGGTGCTCTGCACGCCCAGGCCGATGGCGATGCCCAGGGGCGTGGAGAGCGCGAAGATGGCGCCCATCACGGCGTACGACCAGCTGGAGATGGCAGCCTGCGCGGGGGAGAAGGCCAGTTTCAACGTGATATATGCAGCACGACGACGACAGGCGGGGTTTGGTACAGCCGCCAACACCTGGCAAGCTGGGTGAGGTGCGCCCGCTCAGGACAGGAGCAAACATGCATCGCAGTCTGTACTTCCCTCACCACCAAACCTGTTGCCTGTTGGCGCAGGCGGCCCATGAACGCACGCACAGGCGCCCCTGTGCGCAGGACAGCTGCAGCCTCCGCAACGCAGCGGGGCAGTCAGCTCACCTCGATGAAGCAGGCGCCCAGCGCGACGCCCTCAAAGAACTGGTGGAAGGCCAGGGCGGCCAGCAGGGAGCGGACGGTGCCGAGGTCGCTGCTGACGCCGAGCGCCACGCCGATAAGCACCTGCGCCGCAGGCGCCCCGTCGGCGCCCGCCAGCCAGCCTGGGCGTGAAACACCCCCCCGCGCCTTGCAGCGCGGTAGGCGGCAGGCGCGCGCAGGCAGGGTGTGCTGTAGCGCGCCCCTGGGCGCACCGAGTGCACCGCGATGCCGGCCTCCAGCACCTGGGGGCGGCGCAGGAGCTGGTCAGCACCGCGTGCTCGGACGCACAGGCAGGCAGCGAGCGCGGGAAGTGTACGCGCGTTGGTTGGCTCTGCAGCCATGCGTTGGTTGGCCAGGGCGCACCTGCGCGATCGTCAGGTGCCTGACCTTGTCCTGCTTGGACGACTCCGGGTCGTGCGCGTGGCCATACACGTTCGCGGTGGTGAACTCCGCCGCGTTGCCGTTCCCCGCGACGCCTGCAGGGCCCTGGGAGGCGGCAGCTGTCTTGGCGTGCAGGCGCTCAAACATCGATGTGATGAGGCCCTCGAGGATGAGCACGCCGATAGCCGCCAGCGTCGCTATCATGCCCGCCCAGGGGTAGCTGGCCCAACCTGCGCAGCCATGGTGCGTTGCGTTGAGGGCCATGGCGTGAATGGGATAAGGGTTTTCCAAGCCTGCTGTGCCGGCAGCAGCACAAGTGCTGCCAGCCAGGCACAGAGCAGAGGCCTGCAAGTGCACGGCGCAGCAGTCGGCAGCAACGCGCGCGCACAAAAAATACTAACGTGCCCGCACCCAGGCACGGGTCCGAGAGCGTGGTGGACGCGTCAGGGAACACGTGGATGAGGCCGACCGCCAAGATAACTCCCGCGCCAAATGCCTTGGCGATGAACAGCCAGCCGCCGCGCTGAGTGCCGTTCATTTGCGGCCGGAGGCGCGTCAGCAGCGGCACCAGCACGCCAGCGGAGGAGCATGCGCAGATAATGAAGAAGGCTGCCACGCGCAGGTGGAAGCTCTGCGAGTAGTCCGCGCTGGCGTCGAACGCGCATGCGTCTGCGGCTGGCCCGGCGGCGGGCGCGCCGGCCGGGTTCTGAGACGTCGTGTACGTTGCCATTGCACGCTCTGCTTGCCCACAGTCGCTGGCTGCTCCTCGAGTTCCTGAGTAATAAGCGCCTTCTGCTTGGCCCCTAGCACGATGTTGGCCGGGGTTTTTACACATGTGAATACCTGCCGGTAAATGTTTTCTTTTTCAAGCGCCTTTCAGTACACAATGCCACTCCAGCACCACCCATTGCTCCCTTGCTGCATACAGCTACCCCAACTGCTTGGTCATGGCCATAGGAAACTCTCCCAAGCCTCCGGTCCTCTCATTTCCATCCAAATACATGTGTAGGTCCGGCGCTTACTAGAGCACTTATTTGCAATGTTTGGAAGCGCATGTGCCACATGCCATGTGGTATGGGGGTACCCTAACCAGCCCTTTTTGGTGCCTCACTGAAGTTCAACGCCACACCGCTGTCTGCCAGCATGCTGTAGTCTTGCAGCGGGCTGGAGTGCGAACATGCACCTGCTGCCAGTTCGGACGGGCAGTGCATGCAGGGCACACAGCGGTGCAGTGCAAGCTTTGACAGCGTTGTGCGAGATTGCACGCCATTTGAGTGCATCACACCTGCCTCACAACTCAACTGGAAAACAGCGGGCCGCTGCACAGCATGCAGCCACTTGGGCCCCTCACACGCGGCCACTGCACCTGGAAGACATGCAATGCCAGCTGCAAAGAGCGCGCGCACATGCCAAGCGAGTGGCAGTGCCACACACCCTTTTTCAGCCCTGCATGCCCTGTCAGTGCACTGCCCCACGCTCAACGCTCGCTTCAAGCAAGCTCAGGCTAGAACAGGATCACACTGCTGTGGCATAGCGAGCGGCCACTCCAGCCACTCCAGTCTCTCACACGCCATCACTGCACCTCCCAGGCATGCGCTGCCAGCTGGAAAGAGCGCTCGCACGTGCCAGTGCGGGTGGCAGTGCACAGCGCACTTTCTCAGCCCCGCATGCCCAGTCACTTCAACTTCTCCACGCCCTACGTGTGCCAGCTTGAGACTGCGATCAGCGGGGGTGTGAGAATGACCAAGGGGCCATGCGGCCGCTCCAGCAAACATGGTCACTGTACTGCTACGCATGCCATGCCAGCTGGGGCCGCAACTAACTCATGCACGCGCATGCTGGGCAGTGCCCGGCATTGCTCGCAAATCGGTGCAAACATCCTGCAGGCCCTACGTCAACTGTCTGTAACAGTCCAAAAGGTAAGAACCTCTGGACGCACGCTGGCCGAATGCGCATCACGGATCATCTTGAACAGCAACAGGCATGCGCGCCGGCACCCCGCAAGCCCCGCCGACGCAGACCCTCCAGCAAGGCTGTGCCACTCACACCTGTGGCCTCTTGTCATGCGTGGGGCACCCGGCCTGCTTGCATATCAATTTGGGTGGACGGCCACTGGACAGAACCCCGCCATCCTGCGCACCCGCCCGCAAGCGCACCCAGGCAGCCGCCGCCAGGCCAGGCCCATGCAGCCGCCGTGCTGACGCCGCGTACAGGCGCCCGCCTGGTGCGGTCGCCCGTCTCGAGGGTGCCCATGCCGCAGCCTAGGCCCAGTAGGCGATGACGGCCATGCAGCCGACGCCCAGCAGCAGCGCGACGAAGCCCTGCACCTTGGAGCGCAGCGGGCGCTTGGCGTCCATGAAGTCGACGGCGATCAGGTCCACCAGCGCCATGAAGATCAGGATGCCTGCGCGGCCGGGCGCCATCAGGCGCCGTGACGCCCCAGGATCAGGCACCCACGCCGGCCGTGGACGCAAGCTACACAGCGTCAGAGCCGCGGCCGTGCTCCTGGCCGTGCTCCGACGCCAGGCAGTCCAAAGGGCCGGGCAGGGTCGCGTCCAAGCGCAATAACAAAGGCCGGAGTGGACAGACATTTGTCAGCAGGACCATGCAGCTGCTCCGGCGCATGCCAGGGGTGTAAAAAGTTGCGACGCTAGCAGAGCCCCACACCTTCAGCCCACTGAAGCACCGCAGCATAATCAAGCACGCCTCGTACTACCTCCTAGCCCTCTATGATGGTAGCACACCACTCACCACAATGCAATATAGGGTGCGCTGCAACAGGCAGCGCCGCAGCAAACGCCAGGCCACACACAGTGAGCACCGATGATGCGCAGTACGCACCGCCGCTGTGCAGCTCCAAGGCGGCGCCATGGCACCAAACCGGGTGACACTCTAAATAGCGGCCTTCACCAATACAGGGCGCGCCTGCCGAGATGGAGTCGAAGATGCCCTCCACGGCGAGCGCGGTGGGCGAGTGCGCGTTGTAGGTGCTCTGCACGCCCAGGCCGATCGCGATGCCCAGGGGCGTGGAGAACGCGAAGATGACGCCCATCACCACGTACGACCACTTGGTGATGCCGGCCTGCGCGCCGCATATGGAATCTCAGCCGGGCCAGTGCCAGGGCTTCAGCTTGCGGCACTTGCGGCGGCGTGGCGCACGGCGCGCTGCATAGCGCGCAGCCCACCCACCGACAACCAGGCGCATGCAGCTTCACTGCTCGGCCTGAGCCAATACAGCTTACAGCGGCCTGAGCAACAGCACTCACAGCACCTGACTGCACGGACATCCCGCATCCACCAGCATCTGAACCACACAGCACTGCCTTGAGTGCCGCCAGCCCCCGCAAGCAGGATTGAGGCGCTGGCAGGCAGGCGCACCTCGTTGAAGCAGGCGCCCAGCGCGACGCCCTCAAAGAACTGGTGGAAGGGCAGCGCCGCCAGGAGGGCGCGGACGGTGCCCATGTCGCTGGTCACGCCCCCCACGCCGATCAGCACCTGCGGCGCGCAGCGCGCTGAGACTGCTGGCCTTTGGCGCATTCGTACTGCGCATCGCCTCACACTGTCAGTACCCCGCATCCTCGTCAGGCATTTGCTGCTGCAGGCGGAGGCAAGCGCAGCAACCAGCGCCGGCTGCAACCGGAGCGCGCTCCCGAGCGTCACCGAACAGGCGGGCCCATGAGGCGTGGCTGCTGACGGCCGAGCTCGGGGCGCACCGAGCGGACCGCGATGCCCGCCTCCAGCACCTGCGTGGGCGCGGCGGCCGGTCAGTACGCTCACACGAGCAGCGATTCGCTTGGGGTGCCAAGACTCGCCCTGCACGCTGTGCCTGTGTGCGGCACAACGTGCAGCAGTCGCAGTGAGCTGGTGCCGCGGCGGGCGCGGGGCACACCAGCGCGATTGTCAGCAGCCGGATCTTGTCCTCCTTGACGGCCAGGTCGAGCGCGTGGCCGCCGTGCGGGTGCGCGGCGACGCCGTCAGTCTGTGTGCCCAGTGGCGAGCCTAGCATCGCTGCCGAGTCCTTGGCCTCGACGTCTGCGGGGGCGTCGGTGGCGGCCGCCGCTGTGTGCGCGCGCTCGTAGAAGGCCTGGATGCAGCCTTCCAGCATGAGCACGCCGACGGCCGACAGGGTGGCTATCAGCGCCGCCCACGGGTAGTTTTGCCATCCTGCGGAAGCGAGCGAAGTGAGGAATTGCCGCCAGTGCTCAAGGGCATGCATGCGCAACGATCAAGCACGATCGTGCCCGTGCAGATACATCCAATCAGTCCACAAAGCACCCGAGCGCATACAAAGGGCGGTGCGCGGTGGGAGAGACGCAGGGGCTGCCCATGACAAAAGGCATGTTGACGGGAACACCATTTCATTGGGAAACTGCCGGCGGTGCCTTGGCGCGCACCCAGGCACGGGTCGCCCAGCGCGGTGGAAGCGTCAGGGAACACATGGATGATGCCCACCGCCAGGATGACGCCCGCGCCAAAGGCTTTGGCCAAGAACAGCCAGCTGCTGCGCGATATGCCGGCCAGGCTCTGGCGGAAGCGCAGCACGAGGGGCAGCACTATGCCCAGCGAGGAGCAGGTGAGGACGACGAAGAAGGTGACCACGCGCAGGTTGAAGCTCGCGCCAAAGTCTGGGCTGGCGTCGCCGCCGCATGCAGCGGACGCCAGCGGCGCGGCTGCAGGCACGGAGGCCGCCTGGTTGCCTGTGACGGAGGCCATGGCTGTCAAGTTTATGTTCCAATGGGAGGCGGCTGGGGGGCACCGGGGGGAAACGCTTCGGGCACACGCCAGGCACGCTCCTTGCGTGCTCCCCCGCTGTAACTTCTGCAGGCTAAGCTGAACCCTACTGGCTGAATAATAACAAGATCTCGAAGTTGAGCCTCGCCACTGGCAAACTTTCTGACGCCTTGCTGGCAGGCCCGGGCGCTGGACGGGTTGCGCTGTTGGACGCGTTCTGCTCCTGTTGTGCTGGGAGCGAGCCACCGGGCGCTGTAGGTGGTGCTGCCCTGCGGAAGAGTGCGAGAGCAGCGCTGCTGGCACCTATACGGCGTGCTGGTCTGCGCCAGACCAGCATGTTTGACCACGGCGTGCGGGCGCAGCAGCCGCACCATGCGCTCCGGCTCACGCGGTGGGCGCTGGGTGGCTGTGCATGCGCTCTGCTTGGTGCGCCGAAATCAGGCGGCAACCTCCTGCGGTTCAGCGACCTCTGCGTTTTCACTGTTTGCACTCATCGCACAGTGATGTGTCCAGCGAGCATACATTGGCACTGCGTAAGAAACCGAACGGCGCGGCGCAGGCGCTGCGCTAGCGGTGTGCGCGGCCTCCTGGCGGCATGCCGTGGGGCTGGCTGCGGGCACGCTGCTGGTGCTCCAGGGCGCCGTGCTTGTATGCTGCAGCATCGCCAGCCGAGCAGGTGCTCCCACATAGCCAAGCTACACCCAGCACAGGAGCTCCCGGGCGAGGGGTTGGTCACATTGCTCCTGGCCGCGCACCGTGCCCTCGCACTCGCTTGGGGCCTTTACACCGGAGGCGGTCTGAGCCCCTGTCCTGGCCGGCAGAGGCGCGAAGGGAGCTCGCTGAGCACGCCGGCAGTGAGCGCCCTGCTGGAGCGGCGCCCAGGGCGCTGGGCGCGCTGCGCGGCCTGCGCTGGCCGATGCGCGCGCTGGCCGCCTGGGGCGCCCTGCTCCTGCTGGTGCGGCGCCCGCCAGGCTGCTAGCTTTGTGGTGGCTGGCTTGTTGGGTGGCCAGTTGGCCAATGAGGGTTCCGTCGAGCGCCGGGCTCAACCACCGTCTGCATGTTGGAGAGCCGCTCTGCCTCGCTGCCGTACGTTCGTTGATGGCTTGGCACTCCGCTCAGGTTTTTACTGCGGCCGTCAAAAGCCATAGGGCCTGATATCTACATTGTGTGTCCAGAGCAACATGCTGGGGTGCACAGGTGCACCTGCTGAGCGGCGACCCGACCATAGCGGCCTTTCCGGCGGCCTGTCCGCCGCGCAGCTTGGGCGGCTGCAGCCGGGTCGCCGCGTCACAGCCTCACAGCACAGGGTGCGCTGCGCCATCATTCCCCCACTGCTTGCCTCTCGTACGTTGATGCGAGTATGACAGTGCTGCGTCGTCGGCCAGCCGCATGTCCGTAAAGAGCAGGGCGCCGCCACGAGGGTGCGTGCTGTTCATCCGCAACAGCCTCATTTGTGACCTGACAGGCTGAGGAAATAGGGCATGCGCAGGGCACACAGTACCCTCCCACACGGTGTGGCCGAACTTACAAATGAAGGGCGTGTGACTCGAGGAGCGGGTTGCCTGGAGGCGCAGCCTGCGGCAACGCGTGCGCGCCCTGCGGCAGGGGCTTGGAGCCGCTGCATGTGCCGATATCGGGCGCGGCGCTGGCGGCAGCGGCTCGCGCCTGGCTGAGGGCGCAGCCGCGCACGTTGATGTTGAGGTGAGCTTGGCTACATCACTCATGCAGTGTCCGTCCGCACGCGCTGAGGTGGCGAGCAGGCCCCCGAAAGTCTGTGCATCATGCGCATGTCATGGGGGGTGCATGGTCGCTGTTTCATGGTGGCAGCCCGCAAGGCCGCTGGGACGCATCTGGCTTATGGCTGCAGCTGTGACGTGTGGGCACGAGCGCAGGCAGGGCAGGGGCTTCCTGCACGCGCGCGCCGTGTCCCGCGCCTGGGGCTTTGCGGACGACGTGCTGGTGAGCGTGCGCTGCGCGGCCGCCGGCAGCGTAGCCATCCTGGAGGCGCAGGCGCGCGCGCGCCAGCCAGCGCCATGCTTTGCCACGGCGGGGTCGCGGCGTGCATGCAGTGCCTGTCCTTGGGCTGCCGTGACTGCGGCGCCTGCGTGCACAGGCAGCATTTCCTGCCCTTGGCACCTGATTTTCACAAACGCACAGCGCGCCGCGGCGTGGGGACGACGCCGGGGTTACGATGAGCAGTGCGCATGCGCATGCGCGCCCATTGTTTTCCAGCCGTGAGACCTGTTTGGCGCGCAGAGCGTCCTGCGGATCGGCCTGAGCGACTTCGGCGTGAACCAAGCACGCCTGGCATCCTTGTGGGCGCACGTCCAGCGCGAGATAGGAGGCGGGGGCCTGCCGCATGCTATGTGCTGAATCCAGTTTGAGGCATCGCCTCGACACTGTTCTGTGCAGTTCTGTTCAGCGTGTTGAGAGCTTTCAAGTGTCACACACTAGGCCCGCCTAGCCTTGCCAGACACTTGCATGTCGCTGGGGGGCTGCAGGCCTGTTACACATATTCAGCTGTCAGGAGGGTTTGGTGTGCTGCATGCATCTTCATCTCGTGAGGTAAGCCTATGCCAGTTGTATCTAGTCCTTGCTTAAGCCACACGCATGAGATCTGGGCCTTGCGACGAGGCGTCTGGATCACGTCCACGCTGACGCGCTTGGCTGTTGCTGACGGGCTGTTGCCAGCCACTCTGCAAGTTTGCACGACGTGGTTGTCTTTTCCTACAAAGCCGCGCTTCCTGCTCTCATGGAATGACAAGCTTCATATTGAAGTCGCTCGGCATTTCTGGCAACAGGCATGGTTGCCTGGCATACATACTGCATTTCTGCAGTAGGCATATATGCCTGGCATAACCCTGGCATGCAGATATGCCTGCTAGCATAATCACGCCCTGCAAGTGGTAAGTCGCTTTTGCCAAGCTGCTGCTGAACAAGATGGCAGTTGAATGCATGAATTACGGCTGTGCATCAGCCAACTGTAGCTATTCACGGGCGTAAGCCCTATATGCAGGGCTACACATTGCAGGTCAGCTCATCTGAAGCTAGGCACGCAGGCCACTGTGCAAGTGTCCGGGTGCTCAGATGAAAACCAGCATAGCCAGGTAGATGCAAGTGCGCACGGCGCGCGGGCAGCCCGAGTGGTCTGAAAAATAATGGTTCTCCGAGACCATCATGTAATGGGTCTCGGAGCAAATAATTATTTATTATTTCGACCAGGATACCCTATAGCCCACCCTTCTATTGACAGCCCAGCCAAATCTCACGCGGTAGGGGTGCTTTTGGCAGCATCGCGTGCTCCTGTCAGCAGTGTGGCTACAGCTGCGAGCTGCGGCAAATGGGACACCGGTGGTTGTGAGATGGAGAAAGCGCAGCCATGAGCGGCCCGCGCTGGAGGGACTGCGCCCTCCTGGCGGGACTGCTCGCGCTTTGGAGCAGCGTGGCGCTGTCCGACCAAGGTGGCACCCCCCCCCCGCCCGCCCTGGGCGGTGACGGCGGCCCCCACTGCTTCTTGCGCCAGGTACAGCGGCGCTCTACACTGCGTCTGCGTTCTGCAGCCCTGTTTGCAGAGGGAGTCTTGAAGGCTGGCAAGGGTGGCGACGCCGGAGGAGCGCGCTTGACAACGAGCGGCCCCCGGCGCGCGCAGTGAATGCAACGGGGTTTGACCCGGCAGCCGCGACGACGCTGCTGGGGCGGCGCGCGAACGCGCCCGAGCACGCGCCCAACGTGAGCGCAGTGCCGGGGCTGTGGCAGCCCGCGCCGGGCACCGCGCTGTGGCCCGGCGAGGCGCCCATCCCGCGAGCGCTGGTGTCGGCGGACTGCGCGGGGCAGTTTGCGCCGCCCGCGCCGCGCCCTGCCGACCCATTTGGCATCTTCGACCTGCCCAGCTTGTGGCCGGCCAATGCAGTCTCGCCCGAGAAGCCGCGCCCGTGGCCGGTGGGGCCGGCGTACAACTCCTCCGAGTTCCGGCTGTTCATCAACACGAGCTATGTCGTGCTGGTGCGCCCGGCGCCCTGGCGAGCCGCATGCAGGCATGCAGGCTTGCGCGGCAACCATGCCCCCGCTCGCTGGGCGGGGCCTGGCGGAAGCTGGGGCACTGCGCGCTGAGGCACTCTTGGAAAGCACGCTGCTGCTCCCGCGCTCAAAGTGCCGCTCCTGGCACTCGGAGTTGTCGCGGCACGTGCCCGACCCTTTGTGTGTCGCGTACTGCAGCCAGTGCCTGACAGAGACACAGGCGCGCGGGAGGGCGGCGCACCCCACCTTGGTCACAGGTCTGCCGCGGACCTGCGTCGGCCAGCATCAACTGACATCATTATTCGTGAGCGTGCGGCGCGCAGAACGGCATCAACTACCTGTCGCCCACGTTCAATGACTCGGGCTACCCGCCGGGCCCGGCCAACGTGTTCCACAGCGGCTTCCTGCTGCACTCGCGCAGCATGTATGCGCAGCAGCTGCTATGGACGGTGCGTGCCGCCCGCCTGGGTCGGGGGCCCGCCCGGGGGCGCATGCGCGCCGGGCCCTGCTCAGCACCTGTGCAGCGCACTCGCCCTACCGCGCTGCAGGCTGCGCCCGGGGACGCGCTGGAGTGCTTCGCATTTGAGTGGTCAGCCTAAGCCACAAATCAATGGGTCGGTGTGCTGGCACCGTGTGGTGCAGCCACCGCGTCGTACAGTGCCGCCGCGCTGCCTCCTACTGCTCCCCGTGCGCGCAGCTGACGTACGAGTACCAGATCAACCAGCCGCCGCCCCTGGGCCACCCGGAGTGCCAGTTCCCAGAGCTGAAGCAGCCGGGCATGTGCGCCAACATGATCGTCTACATCCCGTCCAAGCCCGATGCGGTGCGCCCCGGCGCGCCGCCCGTGCGCGCGCCGCGCTGCGGCACTCAAGCAGGCGAGCAGGGCGGACGGGAGGGCGCGGCGGCGTTCGCACTGCGCGCGTCAGCCTGCGCTGTGCGTCCGCGCACGGCGTCGCCCGCACGCCGCCTCTGCCCGCCATGCCTGCGCGCAGCCGCAGCCCGAGCGCCAGCCCCCGCATGCAGCCTCTCCGCACGCGCGTGCCGCGGCGCTGCGGGCGGCCGGCCGGCCGCGCCGTGCAGCGCGCGCGGCGCGCTGACACGCGCGGCGCGCCGCCGCAGACGCTGGATGAGGTGCTGGACCAGATGACGCGCTACAACGTGCTGCCGTCGCTGATCCGGTACTGGACGGACAGCAATGCGGGGCCGATCATCCCGCCAGAGTACATGCACCGCGAGGTGATCAAGGGCAGCCTGGCGCCGGTGGGCCGCTTCGGCAGCCCGCTGGCCACGCGCACCAACGTGAGCACGCTGCACCTGTACGGCGCGGGGCTCGGCGCGCTGGCGGACTGGCAGGCGCGCGCCCGCGGCCTCCCCCAGCGCCTGGCCTGGCTGCGGTGCGGCCGCTAGCGCATGCAGGCGCCGGCAGCGGTGCAAAAGCAGGCAACTCGGCGGGCAGCTGCGCAGCGGCGGGCAGCTGCGGCGGCGGCGCTTGAGAGCGTGCACAGGCGGCTGGGCGGCGGGCTGTTTGGTTCCGGGGCGCAAGGGAGCTGGATCAGGTCGCAGGTTGTATCAGGCAGGCGCACGCACGCTCTGTGCTTCTGTGCACGCGCGCTCTGCTCCGGGCGTGTTGCGGGCGGGCCCGCGGCTCTCGGCGCGGAGCCGAGCGGGGCTCGAGCGGCGCACGGCCTACCAACGCCAGCGCTGCCGGCACGCGCAGGTGCGCGCCGTGCAGGGCGCGCTGTGGGACGCGTATGCAGAGGTCGCGATCTACATGGAGGTGCTGCAGGTCGCGGCCGCGCCGCCCCCCGGCCGAGGTGGGCGCCTGCTCCTGCGCGCCGCCTTGGCCTGTGCCCCGGGGTTTGCATGCGCTTTGCAGCGCACAGACGGGCCGTCATGCTGGGACGGTTGCGATGAGGTTCGGGTGTCACCTCGCCTGCCGCGCATGCATGCATCGCAGCGCAGCGCCCAACCGCTGTGCAGACGCCGGCGGCGAGCACTGTCAGCTGGTGGCTGCCTGTTGCAGGCGCTCCCCTCCGCGCAGCGCACGCGCGCAGAGGTCGGGGTGGAGCCTGTTGACTGGAGCGGGGCGGTCTGCTCCCGCGCGCCCTCGCGGCACGCCAGAGCGCGCAGCACAAAGACTGGCAAAAACACGCTGCAGCAGGACGCGCTAGGCAGTGCACGGAAAGCCTGAGCTGTTATCGTGCGCGGCAGGCGCGCCGGACCAGAACGATCCGGCGGAGCTCTGCAGGCTGCGCGAGAGCCCCGGCGGCCACTGCGCGCCGTGCGGGGTCGCGCTGCTGGGGCCGTCGGTGGCGCTCACGTTCGCGTACGACTACTTTGACGTCGTGGTGCTGGAGAGCGAGTTCGAGGTGCGGCGCCGTAGGCCGTGCACCCGCCTGCCGGCCGCGCTCGGGCGGGCGGCGGCGCGCCGGGGCGCGACGGCGCAGCCCAGGGACAGCCACCGCAGCCGTCCGTGCACGGCCGCCGCCATGCGGCGAGGCCTGTCGCCTGCCGAGCACCAGCGCCCCTCGGCGGTGCATGGCCTCAGACAGGCGCTGCGGTGTGGCGTGCCAGGATGTCAGATCACCTGCTCGGGCGCCGCGTGCGCGTCGCCCCGCAACGGGTGCGTGCGTGCTGATCAGGCTCCTGCTGCCGGCGCACGGGGCTGACGGCGGATGCCGCCCCGCGCGCAGCGGTTCCGGCCGGTGCTGAAGAAGGACTTCATCGACGGCCTGCACCGCCGCGGCGTGGACGTGGACGCCGTGCGCATCGAGCCGGGTGCGCCCGCGTGCCTCACGCCATGCGGGGCCGGCCTGACTGCGGGCCGGCGCGCCGCCTGCTGTGCGCGTGCAGCGGCGTGCTGTGAGCACTTTGCTCTCGGCTGCGCCTGTGAATGACCTGTCCTGCATATGCTGGGTGTGTTGCTGCGCTGCGCGGCGTGAACCAGCCCTGCCAGCGAGCGAGTATTAGGCTGGTGCCGCCTGTGCCGGTCGACCCCCCTCGGCCGGGGCCCCTGCCTGAACGCGCGGCGCCCGCGCGCAGCCTCGGCGCCGGCGGCGGCCAGCGGCCAGCCGCTCGCCGTGGCGGCCATCCTCGGCATCGCGGCCGCGCTGGCAGCGCTGGCGGCGGGCCTGACCGCCGCGCTGCTGGCCTGGCGCTGGCGCGGCCGGCACCGCCTGCCGCGCAAGGCCGTCTGCGACGGCAGCTGGTCGGGGTCGGCCAAGGGCGCGCTCGCGCCGCGCACCGACTCGGGCGACGCGACAGGCGCGCGCCCGCGCTGCGGGCCCCGCGATCCGGCGCTCGCGGACCCGCGCGCGCGGCAGACGCGCGCCGTGCGCGCGTCCTGCGCTCCATTGAGGCGCACCTTATGTGCTCGATATTGCTGGAATCAAGTACTCAATGAGCGGCGAAGACACGTGTATGCTGCAAGTGCCGCGCTTGTTCGGCATCCTGACGTGCCTGGCTCTATGGGCGGCGGCTGCAGCTCGCCTCTGCGCTGCATGCACCGCCCAGCTGCGCAGCGTGCTTGCAGCCTGACGCCCGGCCGGCCGCGCGCAGACGACATCCTGCGCGGCCTGCTCTCGCACGGCGACATCCAGTTCTGCCGCCGCGAGAACGGCCAGTACTGGCTGCTCGGCTCGGGCACCCATGGCAAGGTGAGCGGCCCGCGCGCGCTCACAGGGCGGCCTCAGCGTGGCAGCGCAGAGAGGCCTGCAGTTGCTCAAAGCAGTGCGCGCCTCAGAGCGAGCGGTAATGGCGCTGCCAGTGCAACTAGGGCAGCATCCCAGGCCTTGTTGGATGCTGCTGATGCCGCTCAGCACATGAGCGCCCCTGCGTGACCGCAGCGGCCGGGAGCGCAGAGCGTGTGCGCCGGGGCGCGGCCGGCGAGTGCGCGGCGCACGCGCAGGTGTTCCGCGCGCTGCGCAAGGGCGTGCAGGACGCGGCAGTGAAGCTGCTGACCAATGTGGACGCCGCGCAGCTGGCCGTGTTCATCAACGTGCGCCGCCGCCTGCGCCCGCTCTGTGTTCACTGGCGATGCCGTGCAGTGGGCCTGCACACGTCGGCTTGGCAGCACAGGCGGCATGCGGCGCCCTGCCATGCTGTCGCAGCCTGCGGCCCCGGCGCGTCTGGCCAGCACCATCCCGAGCGTGCAGCAAGCCTTGACGGCGTGTGCGCTCGAGCTCGCCCAGGCGAGCGGCCGGTCAGATACAGGAGGGCGCGGCGACAGCAGGCGTGTGGCTGGGGCGGCGCAGGAGATAAAGCTGCTGGAGCGCATCAGCCATGACCGCAACATCGTGCAGTTCTACGGCGCCTGCCTGGAGACCAGCCCGCCGATGCTGGTCATGGAGTTCATGGGGGTGCGCGCGCCCGGGGCGCGTGTCGTGTCGCCAGTTGCGGCCGGTCCCGGCCAGGGGTCGAGGTAGCAAAAGGCTGGGCTGCCCGGCCTGCCGCTGCATGCGCGCCCCAGCAAGACTGTCGCGCCAGGGGTGTGGCTGGCCCAGGCGAGGAAGCGCGCCGTGTGTCTGCCTCTGGTCTGGAACCTGTGTGCTGCTCACGCGCCCCGTCTGCCGGGCAGCTCGACAACCTCGAGATGCGCCCTGCTGTCGCGAGCTAGGGTATGGTGTAGGTGCCCTGCCCTGCCCTGATGCCCCCCGGCGCGGCGTGCAGGGCGGCGACCTGTACAGCGCGCTGCAGAGCAACGCGCAGGGCATCGGCGCGGCGCACCCGCTGAGCTGGTGGCGGCGCGGCCGCAGCGTTGCGCTCGACATCGCGCGCGGCCTGCACTTCCTGCACTCCGAGCACGTGGTGCGCGGCGCCGCGCGCCGGCGGCCCGCACCCCCTGCCGCCGGCAGGCTGACCCGCCGCGCCGCAGCCGGCGCTGCCAGTCCGTTGCAAGGCTGACCTCGCGCTGCCGGCGCGGCGTGACGGGCCTGCGCTGCCACGGGCGGATCGCGGACCAGGGCAGGCGCCCGCCGACGAGCGCCGGCGTGACCTGCCCCGGCCCTTCGCCCGCCCTCTTCACGCGCCACGCAGGGCACCTGAGGCCGTGGGCCTGCGCGCGCAGGTGCACAACGACCTGAAGACCAAGAACATCCGCTGTCCAAGGGCTACGAGACCGCCAAGATCGGTGCGCCTGCAGCCTCGCCGCGCGCCCAGCTGCATGGCCACCGGAGGCTGTGTGAACGCGTGTGCACGCAAGGCTAGAGCGCGCTGCGCACTCGTCTGGGCTGTGCGTGATTTTTTTGAATCTTGACACGGCTGCTTGTGGGACGCGGGGAGCGGTTGCAGCGCGGAGCTCGCCGAGCGGAGCTTGGGCGGCGTGAGTCGAGCGCGCTCGCAGCCTGCCCGTGCCGCACAGCAGCCGCGCGCGAGCGACTGAGGCGCCGCGCGCGGCGCGCGCAGCGGACGTGGGCCTGGCGCGCATCATGGACACCAGCCACCTGGCGACGGGCGTGGCGCCGTGCGGCACGTTCGCCTACGCCGCCCCGGAGCTGCTCATGGGCACGCGCTGCGACGAGAAGGCGCGCCCCCCGCTCGGCGCGGCCGCGCCCGCCGACCGCCGCCGCCCGGCTCTGTTGTTATGAGCCGCCAGCCAGTCTTGGCAAACGCTGTAGCCTGGCAGACCCACGAGTTCACAAGTCGTGCACCCTGCGCTGTGGGCTTCCTTCGCCGCAGCTGTGCGGCCCGCCCGGGCAAGCTGCCGCTCGCCGGTCTGAGCAACTTGCAACAGTACGCGGACTTTTTTTGTCCAGCGGCACAGCGGCACTGGCGCCGCTCGTCTGCTCAGGTGCTTTCGTGTGCGTGCCGTGCCGGCAAGCTGACGGGGGCGGCTGCCTGCGGCGCAGGTGGACGTGTACAGCTTTGGCGTCGTGCTCTGGGTGCGTATCCACCCGCGCTTGCGACCGGCAAAAGCCTGATTGCTCTTGGCGGGTGTCTACAGAGCCGGGCGCGCCATGAGGGAGCCCTGTCAGTGCGTGTCTCCGCGCCCCTGGCTTGCTCCCCATGCCAGCGTCTGCAGCGCCGGCGCGCTTGCGTTTGAGGGGCGCAGCGCCTGCGCGCGCGAGCGTGGGGCAAGGGAGCGCAGGTGAAGCGGCGCGCGCTGAGGCGGCGGGCCCCGCGCCGCGCGCAGGAGCTGCTGTGCCGCGAGCGCCCGCTGCGGGGGCACCTGCGCGCGCCGCGCGTGCCGGAGGAGTGCCCGGCGTCCGTCCGCGCGCTCGTGGACGACTGCATTGAGGCCCGCTCGCCCGCGCTGCGGCCGTCCGCGTACGAGGTCTTCGTGCGCCTGGCCACCAGGTGCGCGCCGCCTCCCGCCGCGCGCCCCGCCGCCGCGCATGCGCAGCGCGACTTATTGCCGGACGAGGCCCTGCAGGATGAGCTGTTCTCCTGGTGTCGTGTGCGTGCGCCAGTGTTCAATGAGGCAGGGCCTGACGGCGCGCGGCGCGCAGCCCGGCCACGCTGGAGGAGGCGGCGGCGGCGGCGGCGGCGGCGGCGGCGGAGCCGGGCGGCGGCGCCGCGCACCTGCCGGGCGCGGGCAGCGGCAGCATGGCGCTCACGGGCAGCGGCTCTGTCGGGAGCTCGGAGCTGCAGGGCGGCCTGACGCCGTCGGGCTTCCCGCCGCTCGTGGTGCCCATCAAGGCGCCCTGGCCGGGCTCGCCCTGCAGCGGCGACCCCGCGGGGCTGGACGCCAGGGTCTGGACCCCGGCGCGCAACGCGGAGGCCGCCCGGCGCCCCGGCGGCTGCCGCGACGGCGGCGCCAAGCGCGGCTCCGCGGACGGGCTGTCGAGCGCAGGCAGCCAGCCGCTCGCGCTGCGGCTGGCGCGCTCGGAGGAGGTGGCGCGCCCGCCGGCCGACGACGCCGCGCCGCCCGCCAGCGCGCTCATGGTCAAAGCGGGCGGCGAGCCTGCGTCGCCGCTCGTCAAGGCGGCGCGTGAGGGCGCCTGGGCCAGGGCGTACGGGCACGAGGCGTTCGGGGGCGCGGTGCCGCTGAAGCGCCTGGGCAGCGCCGGGCTGGCGGAGGGGACCGCCGTGCTGCCGGCGCTCGCGCATGTGCAGCCGTCCGCCGCGCGCGCGATCCCCGCGCGCGCCAGCGACGCGCTCGTGCGCGTGTGCAGCAAGGTGCGCGCGCGCTTTCGCCTGGTAGCCGGGCGGGGTTGCATGCCGGGTGAGGGCGGCGGCCTGCTGCGGGTTCTGAGCTGCAGGCCGTCTGCAGGTCTCTGGCGCTCTGCCGGAGCCGCGTGCTTGCGCAGGGTGACCCGGGTGACGGCGGGTGTGCTCGTGCCGGTGCTTGCTCGTCGTCTTGTTCGCTGCAATGGCCTCTCTCACCAGGCGGGTCCGTCCTGGCAACCTGCACTGCGGGCGGACCGCCGGCTGTGCGACGTCAGCGTGTCCGGCCGACGCCCGGCGAGCGCGCAGGCGACGACCAGCAGCGTGCATGGCGCGGCCACGCCGGACGGCGGTGAGATGATCGCGCGCGTGAGCGGCCACTCCATCGCATCGCTCGGCGCGCCCAGCAGCAGCTGCATGAGCAGCGGCGCGCAGACGCACCGCCTGCTGTCCAAGGCGTCCGCGGCGGCCGAGTTTGCGGTCGCCGCGGCCGCCGCCACGGCCTCCTCCGGCGGCTCCAGCGGCCTGCCGCCGCTCGGCTCGGGCAGCCTGCACACGCCCGGCGCCTGGGGGCCCAGCCGCAGCGGCAGCGGCGGCTCCGTCGGCGCCGACGGCGGCCGCGGCGCGCGGCCCCTCTCGCGCGGCAGCGGCTCGCTGGCGGAGCCGCTCACGCCGGCCAGCGGCGGCGCCAGCGGCGGCGGCCGGCGCGCGCGGCCGCCGGGGCCAAACCCTTTCGCGGCGGACTCCAGCGCAGGCGCGGGCGCCGCGGGCGCGTCCA
>JAABUV010000576.1_pt1 | contig 55288 bp, 47 predicted proteins | sample 5559971 | NCBI WGS metagenome assembly JAABUV01 (sample SAMN10711881, study PRJNA513362) | rock metagenome | isolation source: Antarctica rocks | place: Antarctica: Victoria Land, Knobhead nord | collected 2015-12-19 | reverse complement strand
TAAGCCCCGCGATCTGCTGCGTGTAGCTTGTCTGAAGACCGGCGTAGCTGCTGTTAGCGTCTGTCCGAAACTCGTTGACGCTGCCGAAGCGCTGATCGAGTGGGCGGATATACCGGTATGGAGCGAAGCAGCCATCGCAGACGTTCTGGTATCCGTTGAGCTGTACCTGATAAGGCTCATGCAGGCCGCGCGTACCGACGAAGTCCACTCGCAGCGCCCCTTTGCTGCCCACCTGTTGCTCGAGTCCGGCGCTGTACTGGTAGTACAGGGGTGTCTTGAGGGTGCCGCTTGGAAAGGTATTCAGACCGACAGCAAGTGGACAGACCTGATCGCCGGGAGAGATGCCCATACATGGCGGGGCTCCCGTGCGAAAGCTCTTCTGCAGGGATGTATTCGCGGATGTCAGCGCATCGACGGCGCTGCCCGGAACACCCGGAAAGATGGCAGTTCCGCCAACCTGTCCCCCGAGTCCGCCGACAAAGCTTGGGGAATATGGAGCGTTCGTCGAGGCAAGATCGGCGATTTGCGCCGGAATGATGTCGCTAAATACCCCAAAGCCGGCATGAATCGCCATGTGCTGCTGAATTTGGTAGGCGGCAGAGACACGAGGCTGGTAGACAAACAACGGAGTTGCCGGAAAGAGTGTGTGGACACCCGTGAGAATCGCCTGGTTCAGCGGCTCGGCATTGCTGTGCTGCATATCGAGGAAAGAGCCTGCCGGACGCGCGAACCGGCCTTGATCGTTGACCACGTTCGTGTTCCAGGTCACCCGCATCCCTGCGGTCAGGGTCAGCTTTTCTGAAGGCTTGTAGCTGTCCATCGCATAGAACTCGAGGTTGCCGTTGGCGACTCGTTCCCTTGTCCTCGCCGGGAAGCTCCGGGTCGTGGTGTATGCCGCCCCGTAGGTGAACTGAGCGAGATCGTTCACCGTGACCAGCGGCACGGTTCCCTGCCCCAGATCATAGTTGCTGACGTCTACCCGACGCGTGTTGATGCCGAACTTCAACGTGTGGCGGTGCAGCGTCCAGATAAGATTGTCGTTGACCTGCCACTGCGTGACCTTGCGCCCTTGCGGATACGTCTGATCGTTGCCGCCGATCGTGGTGAAAGGCACATTGGAGCTGCCTGCCGCAAGAACGATCGGGAATTGCTGCTGCACAGCGGCGAAGTTGTTCGGCTCAAAGATGCTCGCATACCAACTCGCGCCCGGATTAAGTTGATTCACGAGGTTGGGCGTGAACAGGTGCGTATACCCAAGAACCAGGGTGCGTTGCGGCTGTGGTGAAAACGCATTAAAGATTGGATTGATCGGGTCCGTATATGCGGCCTGGAGCCCGGTGTCCTGCTGAAAGCGGTACCATATGCTGTTTTTCTCGTTGATGGTGTGGTCGATCTTGAGCACAACCAGGTTCTCACTGTCCTTGTTATTCAAGGAAGCCTGCCGCTGGTTCGCGCATCCGCTCCCATTGAGAAGGGTACCGGTCGTGGGAGTAGGAAGCAGCGATCCGTTCGCATCGAACGGACAGGTGCTCACAGGCACGGGTGTTCCGCTCGTATTGCTATAAAGCGAGAACATAGCGCGGTAGAGTGGGATCTCCGCAGGTTGCGCTGGCAGTGTGACTCCCGTGATCGGGTCCGCGCCTCCTATAGCTAGCTGCTGCAAAACGTATTGCTGGTACGCCGGCGAGGGTGCCGTTACCTGCGACACGAGCGGCAGCGCGATGCGGATGCCTTCGATGTGAGCAAAGAAGAATAGCTTTCTCTGAAGGATAGGACCGCCGACACTCGCGCCGAACTCATTCACAGTGGACCGAGGCTTCTTCGCGATGTTGCCGGGCGAATCGTTTGCATGCAGGAAGTAGTCCTGTGCGTTCAGCAACGACCCGTTCCAGACCTCGTAGAGATCTCCGTGGAAGCGATTGCCTCCCGATTTTGTAAAGTAGTTGACCTGCGCGGCGCCGTAGCGGCCCTGATCGACGGCATAGGAATTGGTGTTGACCGTTGCTTCCTGCACGGCGTCGAGCCCGATGACGAGGTTGGTCGAGAGCCCAATATTCAGTCCGAGCCAGGGATCGTTTGTGTCGTAGCCGTCCAGAATGTATCCGTTTGAGGTCGCCGGCAGCCCGTTGAACTCGACATTGCCATAGCCGCCCGCAGCCTTGGCATCGTTCGACGAGCCAGCCGTATTCATCAGGGCTCCCTGCGCGAACTGTGCGACAAACGTGAGGTCCTGTCCTGGATTCGGAAGGCTCCTAATGTTCTTCGCTTCAAGCGTTGTCGTGGTGTTCGGATTGTCCAGGCTGAGCAGGCCCTGCTGCGCTGTGACTTCTACAATCTGCGAAGCGGAGCCGACCGACAGCGTAAAGTTCAGGGTGACCGTACGGCCCACCCCAACCGCCGTGGCCTCTGATACTGCAACCCCGAATCCAGAGGAAGCGACCGACACCTGATACGTCCCCGGATTCACTTGCGAGAGCAGGTAGTGGCCGACCGAGTCGGTCGCTCCGGTGCGTACAGCCCTCGTTTGGATGTCGGTTGCAGTGATCTTCGCGCCCACAAGGGACGCTCCAGTGCTATCGACCACTGTTCCCGCCAACGCGCTTGACGTGCCGCTCTGCCCAGAAGCGGTAGAAGTGACAAGCAGCACCGCAGCGAGGAAGAGCGGGAGCAGGAGGAGCAATGATTTCTTCGAAGTCATGGTTTTTAGGTCTACCTAAATCGTATTTAGGATAACCTAAAGGAAAACGGAAAGCGAGTCAAGCATTGAAGAAAACGAAACGAACGCATGGGGACAGAAACACCGAATCTGTCGATGACTATCTGAAGGCCATTCACTCGCTCGGCGGCGATGAGCGCAGGCGCGTCGGCGGCTCAGAGTTGGCGACACGCCTTCATGTCGCACCAGCGTCGGTCACGAACATGCTGCAAAAGCTCGCGGGCGAGCCAAAGTCCCTCGTGGACTACAAGCGCGGTGAGGGTGCACGGCTGTCAAACGCCGGTCGAAGGCGGGCTTTGGAGATCGTGCGGCATCACAGACTGGTCGAGACCTTCCTCTTCGAGGTGCTGGATTACCCGATTGAAGAGCTGCACGACGAAGCAGAGCGATTAGAGCACTTTATCTCAGAGTCTTTCGAGGAGCGCATAGCGGCCAAACTAGGCAACCCGACTGCCGATCCGCACGGCCACTGTATCCCTGCAATGGATGGCACCATGCCACTGTCCCATGGTGTGACCTGCAGGTGCGGTCTCTGATGGGCGCTACTCAACCAGTGACGCGGCCCTCACTGCCCGAATCACACTCTTCGGTGAGCGTTTCTTCCGCTTTGCAGCCGTGGAGGCGGCTGCTTAGCTTTGTTGGTCCCGGCTTCCTTATTGCCGTTGGCTACATGGACCCCGGCAATTGGGCGACAGATCTAGCCGCAGGCTCGCGCTACGGCTATGCCCTGCTCTTCGTGGTCATGGTGTCGAACCTCATGGCGATTCTGCTGCAGAGTCTCGCCTTGAAGCTGGGCATCGCGACGGAGCGCGACCTCGCGCAGATGTGCCGGGAGCACTACAGCCGTCCGGTGAGCATGTTTCTCTGGATTGGAGCGGAGATTGCCATTGCGGCCTGCGACCTGGCCGAGGTCATCGGATCGGCCATCGCCCTCCAACTGCTCTTTGGTGTCCCGCTCATCGTCGGCATCGTAATCACTAGCATCGATGTACTTCTCATTCTGCTCCTGCAGCACCGGGGCTTTCGCAAACTTGAGGCTGTCGTAATAGTGCTGATCGGCACGATCGCGCTGCTCTTTGGGATCGAGGTCGCGCTATCCCGGCCGGAGTGGCCCCCTCTTCTTGTCAGTTTCATCAAGCCTCCGCGAGCCCTCTTCAGCGACCCGGACATGCTCTATATCGCGATAACAATTCTGGGCGCGACCGTCATGCCGCACAACCTTTACCTGCATTCTTCCATTGTCCAGACGCGACGCTACGCCAGGAACACCAAAGGGAAGGTGGAGGCGATCCGCTTTGCCAATATCGACTCGGCTGCATCGCTGACTCTGGCACTGTTCGTCATGCAGCGATCCTCATAGTCGCAGCGGCCGTCTTTCATCGTGGAGGCCACCCCGAGGTGGCCGAGATCGGAGATGCCTACAAGCTACTCGCTCCCATGCTGGGAACCGCAGGCGCGAGCGCCATGTTCGCCGTCGCTCTTCTTGCTTCAGGCCAGAACTCCACCATCACCGGTACGCTCGCCGGCCAGATCGTCATGGAAGGTTTCTTGAACATAACCCTTCCCGGTTGGCTGCGTCGGCTCAGCACTCGCCTGATTGCCATCGTGCCTGCCGTAATCGTGACCGCGCTTTATGGGACAACGGGAACAGGCAAGCTGCTCCTGCTCAGTCAGGCCATCCTCGGCATGCAACTCAGTTTTGCGGTCTTCCCGCTCGTGGCATTCACCAGCGACAAGCTTAAGATGGGACAGTTTGTAAACGGACCTATCCTGCGCCTGGCGAGCTACTGTGTGGCGTTCATCATCGCAGGGCTCAATCTATGGCTCCTTATTGAGATCTTTCGAGGGAAGACGTAATCCTCGCCAGCGCGTCAACAGTAGGCGCAGGTGTGTCCTTTTCGCGCGCGCCTCCCCTAAAGACCAAGACCGTGACAGCCACCAAAGCAGCCTCGGATCGCAGCACGAGACTGGAAAAGGCGACCCAAAGCTTTGCCCCATGGAGGAGGTCCGGTCCCGAGTGAGGCCTCCTGCGCGGAAGGGGCTGTCAAGGTGGGGCTATCAAGGATGTCGCTTATTGCGGCTTCGTGGGTCTGAACAGTGCCCTCTATTTCCTTTCGGGTGCGCAGGGCAAGCTGACAGGATTGGGCCGTTGAAGGTGAGGATAGATACGCGATAGCCGTAGTCAGGCAGAAGAGAGGCCAGCTAGAGAATAATGCGCTCCCCCCTCCCATCGGTTCCGCTAAACGGTCCACAACGATGAGCATGGGGGAAAGCAGCGTTGTTGCGCCAATGCTGAACCGCTGGCTGGAGAGCGGGACATCTTCAACAATGACCTCCTTATCGCTACAGTGGCCAATCCGTGTGGGCCATCACCGTAGTTTTATCGCCGCGATCAGTTACTACCGTGGACGAGAGCTTTTTGTACAAATCTGCCAATTGTGAGATGGTCTTGCACCTATCGGGTCTGTCACAAGCCAGTGAAGAGACTCCTACCCCAACTGGCACCCAGAGCCGAGTTTTCTGTAGGCGTTTCATCGGATTTGCGAAGTGGCAGGCGCGGGGGCATCAGGAGATCAGGCTGCGCGTGTCAGGCGGGAGCCCGGCTGCGTGGATTCAGTGGGAAGCCGGCGTGAGAAGATCTGCTCTACGTGCCGCTCCATGATAAGAACGAGCGCGACCGCAACAAAGGGACAGAGTTCGCCATAAATACGCGTTTCGACGATGACTCCTGTGTAGAACATGACGGCAAACCACAGCGGGAATATCCAGAGGTAGTTGCGGAAGCGGAGGGGATGGAGCCGACCGCGCAGAAGAAGGACCATCGGCAGCATGTAGCCGCAGATGTTAAGCAGCGCCGGCCAGAGCCGAGGATTGACACGGCCCATATTCTCTCGGATCCGCACATAATTTTCCGCCTGGCTGTTGTGGATGAAGACGTGCGCCAGCGTGAGTTTAACTCCCAACCAGACCACAGCCAGGAGGGCGCCGCGAAGCCATGGAACTCTGGCCAACGAGAAGCGGGCACGGAAACTGCCGATGGGCTCGGCAAGATCCGTGCTGGCCGCGTCCAGAAGGTAGATACCGATAAGGAACAGAGTCGTTTCTCGGTTCAGCGTGCCGACAAGAACGATGCCCAGCAACGGAAGGAAGCGTCTCGAATATACGAAGTATAGACCCGCGCTGAAGAACGCCACGGCGAGCATGTCATACGGGTAGGAGTAATTCGCTTCCAAGTGAATGGAGTAGGTCCACATCATGGCAAACAGGAAAATGGGGTAGACGAGAAAGCCAAGCGCTTTAGAGCTACTGAGTAGATTGTAGAGCTTCTGGGTCAGGAAACCGGCGATCAGGATCGAGATCAGGCTGATGATGTAAAGAGGCGCTCGATCCGGGGTAAAGGCACCTTCCGTGTGCCCGATGCTCTGGACAAGGGACGAGGAGTGGTAGAAAGGCCTGATCAGAAGTGCGGGAAGGATACGCTCCTGGAAGGGTAATCTTTCGTGTCCTGCGAGGTAAGCGGGCAGGTTGAGATAAAAGATGGTGCTTACCATATAGAAGCGGATGAACTGCAAGGTGGCGCATGCGTACAGGATCCCGATCGCGAAGGGGAGAGCGCCCCTCTTTGGCACGATCCAGGATAAGACTTGTTGGTGGACAGTATGCGAAGTTTGCACGGACACGACTATGACACTGACCTTACCCGAAGTAGGCCACTCGTTAACAGGAAGACACTTCGGATCCGGTACGAGTGAGGCACTTGATGGTTACCAGGTGAACGGCTCCTCATAATTGCATGAAGAACTGGGTCACTTCCCGTTGACTTCCTTGCATTCAAGGTCCTCGCCCCCAAAAGCTTGAGCATACAGAGCTGTGCTCGCCGGGTGTCCGCACATGGACGCCCGCGGCGAGCCACAGAGTTGGATGAGTTCAAAAGCGTTTACTGGTGAGAGGCCGATGTGAACCCGCCATGCGCGCGGATTTACTGGACATCACCTGCTTCGAGGTGGGACTCGAGGAAATAGAGCTGCTCCTCAGCCTCGACAATCAGCTGATTGAAAAAGTCCGAGCTAGGCTCATCACCAATATCGTCAATCTTCGAAGACGCCTCTCGCAGCTCTTCACAGTAGCGTCCGAGAGAATCGGAGAGTGCGCGGACGTGATCCATCCCGGCGATCGTCTCGACAGGATACTCCGGGAGCTTCGAGACGCATGCAGCCTGGCGCGTGGTTCCGTTTGCGACCCCGCCCAGCTGGGTGATTCGCTCCGCGATCGGATCGACCTGTCTTCCGATTACCTCGGCAACATGATCAAACAGCAGGTGCAGCTGGTAGAAGTTATCGCCCTTGACGTTCCAGTGCGCGAACTTCGCCTGGGAATACATATCCGTTGCTTCTGCAAGGCTCTCCTGCATCACTGCGACGACCTGCTTTTTGATGTCATCAGAGAGCGCGACGCGATTCGGGTACATGCGGTCGACGATCTGGGTGGCCGCTCCTGGGGCGGCTGTGGATTTTCTTTTCTTTTCAGTCTGTGGCATAACGATTGATTCCTCTTATGAAATGTCTCGAGTTGTTTGTAAGTCCCCGGCCTACGCTCAGCAGCCGGCGATGACGATTGCTTGAGAACTTTGATGCAGGAGATCCTGCAGGTGGGGATAGAGACGTTCCCAGCAAATTCACCGAGCGGAGCAGGACACTGGTTCGGTTTACACTTTATCGAGACCCGTTATGGCTTCACTTCCATCTACCTGCGTGACCAGACCCGTGACGCGCGCGACGGCCAAGCAGCAGATGTTGAAGAAGCTGGTGTGCAGCGACGCTCCGGAACAGGCGCTGCGCTATCGCGGGTTCCGGCTGATTGCCGGGATCGACGAGGTCGGCCGGGGGGCGCTCTTTGGGCCAGTGGTGGCGGCCGCCGTAATTCTGCCCGAGCGCACCGGGTCCCTGGCACGAGCCGGGCTCAAGGATTCCAAGCAACTCACGCGCGAAGATCGGGAGCGCCTGGACCGGAGAATTCGAAAGGTCGCCCTGGCGGTGAACGTTGCCGAGATCGATGCCGAGACCATTGATCGGGTCAACATATACCAGGCCACGCGGCAGGCGATGTCTCTCGCGGTCCAGGGTCTGACTTTGGCGCCCGACCACCTGCTGATCGACGCGATGCGCCTCGACGGCTGCTGCCCACAGACTCGCCTATTTTATGGCGACGCCCTGAGCCTTTCGATCGCCGCAGCCTCGGTGGTTGCCAAGGTACATCGCGATGCCCTGATGCGCACGCTGGATCTGCTGCACCCGGTGTACGGTCTGGCATCGCACAAGGGGTACGGGACGCCGGAGCATCGCCGCGCTCTCCAGGCACACGGCCCGTCTCCGCTGCATCGGCGCAGCTTCCGGCCGGTCGCGGAGGTCGACCCAGATGCCGTGCTGGAGGATTGTGCGTCGGTCGAGCTTCTCTTTGACGACCACGATCTGGAGGAGGTCGATTGGGCGTGAAGCTGATGTGTGTTGTTGCCCATCCGGATGATGAGTGCTTCGGGTTCGGAGGAGCACTTGCCCTGGCGGCCGACCGCGGTGTCGAGACTTATGTCGTCTGCCTCACCGACGGCCAGGCAGCCAGTGCGCGCGGAAACGCGGCAGATGGTGAAGAGCTCGGACGGATGAGGCGCGCCGAGTTTGCGGCCTCGTGCAAGGTTCTTGGCGTGACCCACCATGAGCTGCTGGACTATGACGATGGGCGGCTCGAGTTCGTGGAAGTATCGAGAGCTGCGGGACGCCTGGTCGAGCGGATGCGCCGTTTTCGACCGGATGTCGTTCTGACCTTTGGAGGCGAAGGTGGGTTGAACACCCATCCCGACCACATGGCGGTCTCCATGCTGACCACGGCGGCCTTTCACTGGGCGGGGCAAGAGAGGCGCTATCCCGAGTTAGCAATGGCCTTTCAGCCGAAGCGACTTTACTATCTCTCGACGGATTTCTTCATGGAGGGCAGGCAGGCTCCGCTACCCGCCCCCTGGACCGTGAAGCTGGATATCCGGGCAGCGGTGGAGCGCAAAATGCAGGCCTTTCGCCAGCACACGTCCCAGGCACCCCTGGTCGAAAGCACGAAGGAGATGTTCGCGAAGCATGGCGATTGCGAATACTACACGTTGGCGGCCAGCCAGGAGGCTCGACCCGCCGCTCAGGCGACCGATCTCCTCAGCGTCTTTTAAACGCCTGCGAGGCGTCAATCAAGTTCCCCCTGTTCGCTTCAGTCGGCCGCAGGCAAATGCGCCATAGTCACCGTATATGATTGCCCGGCTAGAACCCTGACGAGCGGCGCCGGTCCCGCAGCAGCTTCGTCCCTGGCTGAAGCACAAAGCTATGGCGGTTCCGACATCTGCATCTCCCGTTCGCAAGCACGTCCAGGTACGTGGCATTGTGCAAGGAGTGGGGTTCCGCCCTTTCGTGTACAACCTCGCCACCTTACTTGGCTTGATGGGATATGTCCTCAACTCATCGGCCGGTTTGACGATCGAGATTTAAGGTGGCGAAGGTGAGGTCGCAAGCTTTTTTAGAGACCCTGAGTTCGGACCCTCCGCAGCTCTCGGAGGTAACGGAAGTATCCGTCGTTGCGGCGGAGCTTCGCGGTGATGCGGCATTTTCCATTCTTCATAGCAGGCAGGAGCCTGGCGAAAGTGTTCTCGTCTGGCCGGATGCTGGAACCTGTGACGATTGCTGGCGCGAGTTTGGGGATAGCTCCAATCGCCGCTTCGGGTATCCGTTCACAGCCTGTGAGGGCACGCCTCTGGAACGCTCTCGGCTGTTAATCGAGACTGTTCCGTTGGCCATCTACTGCCCCTCTTGCAAGAAGGAGCGCACGCCGGTGTCTGTGTATCAGCTCTGTTGTCCGGATTGCCTGGTCTCGGCGCAGGACATAGTGACGGCCGCGAGATAGAAGTCGTGTCGCTGGAGGTGGCCGCATGAGCACGCGCATGGTCGAGGTCAGGGCTAAAGTAAGCAGAACGACCTGCTCGCTCAGCTCTTCGCGAGCAGTTCCAAAGATCTGGCACATGCGTCGTCGGCCTGGTATCGAGTCCTGGATCCGGGAAGACGGCCTTTCTGAAAAGCTGCTCGCCAGCCCTTGCACGAGAGCACCGCGTTGCTGCTCTCGTCGGTGACCTTGCGACCGAGAGTGATGCGGCGCGCCTGCAACGCGCAACACCCAACGTGAAGCAAATCACCACGGGAACCATCTGCCACCTCGATGCGCAGATGGTTGGGAAGGCGCTCGAATCATGGGATCTGGGCGACCTCGATTTTCTGCTGATCGAAACCGTTGGAAACCTCGTCTGTCCTTCCAGCTACGACCTTGGAGAGGAGATTCGCTTCGTTCTTCTCTCCGCCACCGAGGGTGAGGACAAGCCGCTGAAGTATCCGACCATCTTCAGTAGCTCCGATGTCGCCGTGATCACGAAGATGGATCTCGCCCAGGCAGCGGAGTTTGATGTCGGTGCGGCTCGCCTTAACATCGAGGGTGTGCGGCCCGGGATGCAGATCTTCGAAGTCTCCTCCAAAGCCGGGTTGGGCATGGAGGATGTCGTGGCGTTCCTGTGTACCCGGCTCCTTTGCTCGCGAGACACCCATCGGCGCGAGTCTGTATGTGTGTAAGCAGATTTGACAAGACGCCGAAACATCATGTTCTCGCCGATCTGCAGGTTCAGATCGGCGAAGGCTTTCATCCGCACGAGGACAACTCCATTGCCTCCACAACTGACCTCGCGGAGGAGCAAGCCAGGCGACCCCTCGTTGATAGGGTGGTACTTTGATTTTACCTGCCCGACATTCACGCAGGGTTCCAAAGGGCGCTTACTATGTCAACCGACGACCTCTACGACCTCCAGCGGTTCACAGATGCCCAGGCCTCCACTTACCCACAGGTCCGCGCCGAACTCGCGGCTGGCCACAAGCGCTCTCACTGGATGTGGTTCATCTTCCCGCAGATACGAGGCCTCGGCTCCAGCCCTATGGCGCAGCGGTTTGCCATCTCATCCCGAGAAGAGGCCACCGCCTACCTGGCCCACCCGCTGCTTGGCGCTCGCCTTGTCGAATGCACAGCGCTCGTGAACGCCCAGGAGGACCGCTCCATCTCCGCCATCTTTCCCTATCCGGACGACCTCAAGTTTCACTCTTCCATAACCCTGTTCTCGTCTGTAGCACCTGAGAGCGCAATCTTTACCGCAGCTCTTCAAAGATTCTTTGCGGGCAGATCCGATGCGGCCACACTCGCTCTCCTTTGAGCCAATCCACAAGAGCCGGCCTTTGACCCAGCCCTGCCCTAAGCAGGATCAGCCTTAGGTCCCGAACGGCAGGCCAGTGTCTCGCTCTTTGTCACTCTCATCGTGGCGCAACGATAGAGAACTGCCGCGCCAGGAAGATCGTGGTAGGAATGATTCGCCTCGGTAATGACTGCTGCTTTCCTATTGGTCATCAGAGTGCTCTATGAACAAGTGCAGGACAGCAGTCCTACACACTTGCTCTTAGCATTTCTCGAGGTCTCACATGAAACTTGGAAACACTCTCCTCGCCTTGGCCTTCGCCGCCGCTGTTCCCGCATTTGCCACCCCTCTCACCCCCGGCGGTCTGGTCCTTGCCTCCCCAGTTGCGACAACCCCTGGAAATTTGACGATGGTCTCTCCGGTTATTAACGGAACGATCTCTCCCGGCACGTTCACCGCAAACTACGGCACCGCAGTGTTCGCCGACTCGGCGAATCCCTTCTGTGCGGGCTGCCTGGACTTCGCCTACTTTGTCGAAAACGTAGGCACAGACGGAATCGTCGAGCGAATTACCGGCTACAACTTCGACAGCCTGCTGCTCGATGTGGGATACCTGACCAACGACGGTGGAATCGCCCCAATCAGCGTTGATCGCAGCTCGACCGGTGGCGTAGTTGGCTTCAACTTCCTTCCTAACGACGCCATCCTTGCCGGTCAGCACACAGATTTCCTGATCATTCGGACCAATGCCACCGCTTACACCAATGGCCTAGTCTCGATCCAGGATGGATCCGCGGGCACCGGTCCTGGCTACCAGCCGATGACCCCCACGCCCGAGCCTTCTTCGCTCGTGCTCCTGGGCACAGGGCTACTGAGCGCAGCCGGTGCCGCTCGCCGGAAGTTCAAAGTCTAACTACCTGTTCGCTGCAAAAAGGGAGCCCCTCGGGGCTCCCTTTTTCTGTACTCTGCGATAAACCCACGAACCTGTCCCCTCGATCTTCATCCCGGCTTCAATAACGATGCTCAACAAGTAAAGCGTCTACGCTCGACGAAAGATCAACCGAAAGCGAAGTAGCCGATTCAGCCCGAAGGGGCAGCTGAGTTAGTGTCAGCGCCGTCGTCTGACGGATCAGTCCATCGTAAAAGCCATCAGAATCAGATCGATTCTTGCCCCAGTCCAGCCCAAAGATCCCCGGTGACGGGCGGAAGTACCCATCGCCTTCTCCCAACATCTTTCCTTTCCCATAAGGGACCAACTCTCTTTCAAGCATGCAAAGTTGTTCCACTTTCCTTCCTAGTGTGAAAGATTTGTCACTTTCTTCTGAAACAGCCCGCACTCGCCCACACCGAAAAACGATCTTCTCTGGCATCGGGACTCGACGATGCGCCTCCTTCTACAGAGCTTCGGCGATCCAAATTGCGTGTTCCGGGGATCGTCGATAGACTTCTCCCCAAGAGAGATGTCCGCTGCAGGCGCCATGGATTGGTTTTTCTAGCTTCGAAGTACGACGATGTTCGAAGCGATCGGGCTCACACACGATTCTGAGGCGGCAGGCTTTGGGAGAAGTCTTCCCTCCATATCTTAAGGAGATCACTTGCATCCAGCTCAGTACTTCCTGCGTTCGTTGGCCGCGTTCAGTCTGGGCGCATGTGTTGCGACCAGCTTCGCGCAGCAGCAGCCACCCCAAAATGCTTTGGCGCCGCCCCCGCCACACACCAAGCAGATCCACGTGAAGCATGTGCTGGTCATTGGCCAGACCAAGGGCTTTGAGCACGACTCCATCTCTGCTGCCATGGCTGCCATTTACGTCATGGGTAAAGAGAGCGGGCTGTGGGACACGACAATGCGCACGGACACGGAGCTGCTCACCAAGAAAGACATCTCGAGGAACGCAAAGAACCTTAACTACTTCGACGTTCTGGTTTTTGCGAGCACGACCGGCGAACTGGATATGGACGCGAGTCAAAAGCAGGACATGATGTCCTTTATCAAGGAAGATGGAAAGGGTTTTGTCGGGGTGCACGCGGCGCTTGATACAAATTACACCTGGCCGGAGTATGGAGAGATGATTGGCGGGTGGTTTGATCAGCATCCGTGGATGACATTCAATGCGCCCATTCTCCGTGAAGATCCGGACTTTCCCGCAGTGCGGGAGCTTCCGAAAGCGTTCGTGAAATACGATGAAATCTACCAGCCGAAGGAGTGGTCCCGGGGTAAGGTGAACGTGCTGCTCAGCCTGGATGCCACCAAGCTCGACTATGCGAACAACCCTCGCATTCATCGAGCCGACCATGATTTTCCGGTGGCCTGGAGCAAGCTCTATGGCAAAGGCCGCGTCTTCTACTCCACCCTTGGACACACGGAAGAGTCGTGGGGGGATCCGGACATACGGAAGATGTACTTCGAGGCGATCAAGTGGTCTCTGGGCATGACGGAAGGAAGCACGTCATCGCACCCGCGGCCAGCCGCATCCGTGCAGCGGCTTGAGCCCGAAGCCAAAGGCAAATAAGCCTGCAAGCAGATCAACAGGAGCACACAGATCGTCCTATGAAGAGAATTGGAATGGGCCTTATCGGTCCCGGCTTCGTTGCAGCGCACCATATCGATGCGGTTCGCCGCCTGGGTGACGTGGATGTGATTGCCATTGCCGGATCGTCGCGAGAGTCGGCGGACAGGAAAGCCCACGAGTACAAAGTGGAACGATCCTATGGGGACTACAGGGAGCTGATCGCCGATCCGGACGTGCATGTCATCCACAACACCACGCCCAACTACCTTCATCTACCCATCACGATGGCTGCGCTTCAGGCGGGGAAGCATGTCGTCTCGGACAAGCCGCTGGCCATGAATCCAGAGGAGGGACGCAAGCTGCGCGATGCCGCGGTTGCAGCCGAGGTCGCCCATGTTGTCACCTTCAACTATCGGGGAAACCCGCTGGTGCAGCAGGCGCGCGCCATGGTTGCGCGGGGTGAGATGGGTGGGGTGAGCTTCGTGCACGGGCACTATCTTCAGGATTGGATGACCAACCCCAACGTTTACTCCTGGAGGTCTGACCCCGCGAAAGGTGGCGCGAGTTCCGCGCTGGGAGATATCGGATCCCACTGGTGCGATCTCGCGGAGCATGTCTCCGGACTGAAGATTCACTCTGTCCTGGCGGATCTCACGACCGTCGTTCCGGTCCGCTACTCTTCCGGTACTTCGGGAGAGGCTTTCTCGACCAAGAGTGCTGGCGAGCAGATGGCGATACCGGCGCAATCGGAAGACCTGGCCAGCGTTCTGCTCCGTTTCGAAGATGGCGCCAAAGGCTCTTTCTCTGTCGGGCAGATCCTGCCGGGCCACAAGAATGATCTGCAACTCGAGTTGAACGGACGGGAATGTTCCGTGACGTGGAAGCAGGAGTTGCAGAATGAGCTTTGGATCGGCCGCCACGATCAGGCGAATACCGTGCTAGCCAAAGACCCTTCGCTCATGTCGCCTGAGGTACGCCGCTACACGCACCTGCCGGGAGGACACCAGGAGAGCTGGGCCGACGCCTTTCTCAACGTCATACGAGACGCCTACGACTGGATTGGTGCAGGCGCGCACACCGATGCCAAGCCGGAGATGCTGCCCACCTTCGAGGACGGCTATCGCTCCACCTGCATTGTCGATGCGATGTTGAGAAGTCACGCGGCGGGTGGCCTGTGGGAGAAGGTGACGTGTGTTCCAGGGCAGAGCTAGACAATCCGTGGTCGCAACGGTTGGGCGGACACGCCTTCGCGAAGAGGAACGAGGAACAATCGCATGAAACTAGGAGTATTCACACCGCTTCTGTCGCACATGCCGTTCGAGGACGTCCTTGCAAAGCTGAAGACGCTTCGGATCGACACCGTAGAGCTGGCGACCGGGAACTACCCTGGCGACGCGCACTGCAAACTGTCGATGCTGGAGGATGCCTCCGCTTTGAAGGATTTCAGACAAAAACTGGACGACCACGGGGTCAGGATCAGCGCTCTCAGCTGCCACGGAAATCCGCTGCACCCGGACCCGGAGCAGGCAAAGCAGGCGCAGGAGGTGAACCGCAGGACGATTCTGCTGGCGGCGGAGTTACAGGTGCCGGTCGTGGTCGATTTCTCCGGCTGCCCCGGAGACTCACGCGATGCGAAAGCCCCCAACTGGGTCACATGCCCATGGCCGCCTGAGTATCTCACCCTCCTGAACTGGCAATGGGAGGAGGTGGTCGCGCCGTACTGGATAAGGCGCGGGGAGTTCGCCGCACAACACGGCATTCGAATCGCCATCGAGATGCACCCGGGATTCGTGGTGTATAACCCCGAAACGATGCTTCGCCTCCGGGCGATCGCTGGCCCGGCCATCGGCTGCAACTACGATCCGAGCCACATGTTCTGGCAAGCGATCGATCCGATCGCAGCGGTGCGAATCCTCGGCGATGCGATCTTCCATGTCCATGCGAAAGATACGCAGCTCTACCCGGCTAACCTGCCGCGCACGGGTGTGCTGGATACCAAACCCTACACCGATGAGCGGAACCGCGCCTGGATCTTCCGAACCTGCGGCTACGGACATGGGGCAGCCTGGTGGAAGGAGTTTGTCTCCACGTTGAGGATGTTCGGCTACGACAATGTGCTTTCGATCGAGCACGAGGACAGTCTGCTATCTCCCGCGGAGGGGCTTTCGAAGGCGGCAGAATTTCTAAATGAGATTGTCATTCAGGAGGAGCCCGCAGCCGCCTGGTGGGTTTAGCTCGATTCGCACGGCCTCGACTGAAACACTCGCTGAGGCGCACACTACTTCCTAGACACTACCCGGGGACCCATGAATCGTAGAAGCTTCCTCTCCTCAGCAGGTGCGCTGCTGGCAGCCAAGTCCATCAACGCGCTTGCCCCCCTGCCGATCAAGCAGGGTGACGGTCGTCCCCTCGGTAAAGCGGACCACAGTCTCCGTATTGAGCCCTGTAGCTTGGAGATCGGTCCGGGCATCGTGCTCAAGACCATCGCGTATGACGGGCAGGTTCCAGGTCCCCTTCTGCGACTACGTGAGGGTGTACCGGTGACGATCGACGTGACCAATGCAAGCCCAGTCGCCGATCTGGTGCATTGGCATGGCCTGGCCATCGATTCGCAAAACGATGGCGCGATGGAAGAGGGTTCGCCGATGATTGCGGCCGGCAGCACGCATCGTTACGCGTTCACTCCCAAGCCGGCGGGAACCCGCTGGTATCACACTCATGCCTCGGCCTTTGCAGATCTTTCGGCCGGCAGCTACAGCGGTCAATTTGGATTTCTGCTCGTCGAGGGCAAGGAGCAGCCTGCGCTATACGATCAGGAGATCAACCTCGCCATCCATCACTGGGGGCCTTCTTTCGTTCCCATGGTGGAGACGATGCGGGAGCAATCGTCGAACGCTCCACTGACCGCCGGCTCGGACGTGGGATATAAGTACGCGACGATGAACGCACACATGCTGGGAGCTGGCGAGCCGATACGCGTCAAACCGGGACAGCGTGTTCTGCTGCGGCTTCTGAACGCCAGTGCAACCGAAAATGTCGTGCTCGCTCTTCCCGGCCACAGCTTCAAGATCATCGCGATGGATGGGAACCCTGTTCCTAAACCCACGACAGTGGAGGTGGTCTCGCTTGCAGTCGCCGAACGCGTCGATGCGATTGTCGAGATGAACGCCCCCGGCGTCTGGGTGCTTGGCTCAACGCTGAAGAAAGCCCGCCAGATGGGCCTCGGTGTGGTCGTCGAGTACGCCGGCAGGGTGGGCGAGCCGGTGTGGAGAGACCCACCACACAACGAGTGGGACTACACACAGTTTGCCAACGCGGACCAGGCACCGAAGCCGGATGAGACCTTTACTCTGACTTTTCGAGACATCGGCCCGCTGGCCGGGTCCAAGTTCGATACCTGGACCATCAACAATAAATCCTGGCCCCACATCGACCCGCTGCTGGTACAAGGGGGTAAGCGCTACCGCCTGATCCTGCGTAACGGGAGCGGAGATCAACACCCGATGCATCTGCATCGGCATGCCTTTGAAGTAACCCGGATCGGCAAACAGCCGGTCAGCGGTCTGATGAAGGACGTGATCAACGTCATGCCTCTGGACACGGTCGAAGTAGACTTCATCGCGAACAATCCCGGAGACACACTGTTTCACTGTCATCAGCAGCTTCATATGGACTACGGTTTTATGCAGTTGATTAAGTATTCGGGGTGAGTGCCGCCTTTTCTCTCTTCGATTGCTTGTTATTCATAGGCGGCACGGTTCAACCTAGAGAAATGAGGGTAGTTTCACGACGATGAAAAGATTTCGTTCGTTAGCGTTTTGGGCAGCAGCCGCCGCGTTGATTTACTACCAAACCAGAGAGATCACCATCTACGCGGCACCTGTGGTGGCGCGGTCCGTGGACCCAGGTACTTCGGCCATGCAGCCAGCGGGTCACGCTGGTAATTTAGTTGGCGTCACTGCCTATGCAGAGCATTGTGCTATCTGCCATGGCGAGCAGCGGGAGGGAATTCTACCTGGATTTCCGCCTCTGCTCGGTGTTGGACGGCATATGACGGACCAGCAGGTTACAGCTCTTATTCACAGTGGCAAAGGCCGGATGCCCGGGTTCCCTGCCCTGCAGCAGACCGAGTTGACCGCTCTTCTTCACTATCTTGCAAGCGATGATCTGCCTCCACCTGCGGCAGCCTCTATCGCTACCGATGCTTCGGCAGCGTCACATCCGTCCGGGGTCTCGGAGGTCGGCGGTGCTCTGTTTCGGCAAAACTGCGCTTTCTGCCACGGCCGTGAGGCCCAGGGCGGAGAGACGGGCCCCGATCTTACTCGGTCGAAGTTGGTGTTGGCGGACCTGAAGGGGAACAAGATCTCCGAGGTCGTTCGGAATGGCCGGCCAGAGAAGAAGATGCCCGCATTCAACTTCTCCAGCGAAGAGTTGCTCAGCCTGGCGACCTTCATCCACGCCCAGGAGGCGAAAGCAGTCGCTCAGAAGGGCAAGCGAAAGGGAGTGGATGTCTCCGATCTGCAAACCGGAAGTGTCGAGGCGGGCCGCCAGTACTTCAACGGCGCGGGGACCTGCGCGACCTGCCACTCGGCCACAGGCGATCTGGCTGGTATCGCGTCACGTTTTGAGGGGCTGCAGTTGGAGCAGCGAATGCTTTATCCCAAAGATGTGAAGGGGCGTTTGACGGTATCTCTTCCGTCAGGCCAAGAAGTCACGGGAAGCATGGCGTATATGGACGAGTTTACGGTCGCGTTGCGCGATAGCAACGGCATCTATCACTCGTGGGCAGCCTCGAATGTGAAGTATTCGCTCAACTCGCCAGTACACGCCCATGCCGATCTATTCCGTCAATACACGGATGAAGATATTCACAATTTAATGGCTTACCTGCAGACACTGCGATAACTGCATTGGCCTTATGACTTACTGCCGGTGAAGTCAGGATCACAATGAACTCGCTGAAAGAAAACTCGGTTTTTGCTATGAGCGTATTGCTTCTGATTGCGTTCTCAATTCCACTCCTTGCGCAAAACGCGGACGCGGCCAAGCTCCTGCATCCGCCCTCGGACAGTTGGCCCGGATATCATGGCGACTACTCCGGCCGGCGTCATAGCCATCTCACCCAGATAGCACCCCGGAACGTCGGCAACCTGGCCCTTTCGTGGGCGTTCCAGACGAACCAGACTGCCCAGATCAAATCATCGCCACTGCTTGTAGATGGAATCCTGTACTTCACGGTGCCGGAAAACATCTGGGCGGTCGATGCCCGGTCGGGGCACATGATCTGGCATTACAGAACCCTGCCCACACAGGGCGATCATATCGGCAACCGTGGTGTGGGCATGTACAAGGGCTGGCTTTACTTCATGACGCCCGATGGTCACCTGCTCTCGCTCAACGCCAAGGACGGCACTGTGCGCTGGAATATCGTGATCGCAGACGTGAACAAAGGCTACTGGACGACAATGGCTCCGCTGGTGGTTGCAAACCATGTGATCGTCGGCGTCTCGGGAGACTTCGATAACTTGACTGGATATCTGCGGTCCATCGATCCCGACACCGGCAAGATACAGTGGCAATGGAACAGCACTCCGCCCGATGGCACTCCAAACAGTACGACTGGCGGCATGACATGGATGACGGGCACCTATGACCCGGCACTCAATCTGATCTATTGGGGGACCGGGAATCCCACACCTGTCCTGAATGGCTCGACCCGTCCGGGCGACAACCTGTACACGTGCAGCATCGTGGCCCTCAACCCCGACACGGGCAAGCTCGCATGGGGCTTTCAGGTTTCGCCTCACGATACTCACGACTGGGATGCCGTCGAAACCCCGGTCTTGGTGGACGGAGACTTTCGTGGACAGCCGCGCAAGATGCTGATGCAGACCTCGCGCAACGGATACTTTTTTGTTCTGGATCGCACCAATGGAAAGAGCCTTCTCACTGTTCCGTATGGACCCGTGAACTGGACCCTGGGAGTAGATAAGGATGGTCATCCGATTCCAAATCCAAAGAAGGAGCCTGCCCCCGATGGGCGTTTGATCGCCCCCGACGAAAGCGGCATGACCAACTATCGCTCGCCCAGCTTCGATCCATCGACTGGCCTGTTCATCGTCGACGCCCATCCCAGCTACAGCATCTACTTCGCCAAGCCGGCAGATGGAAATTATGGCTGGGCCGGCGCCGATTACGGGCTCTGGAGCAAAGGAGTCATTGAGGCCATCGATTACCAGACCGGCAAGATCCGATGGAGCCACGAGGTCGGTGCGGGTGGCTCTGGCGCAGGAGTTCTGACCACGGACTCCGGTCTAACCTTTACCGGCGACGGCTTCGGAAACGTCCTTGCACTCGACACCGCCAGCGGCAAAACCCTTTGGCATGCCGGGACAGGCGCGGCCATGCAAAGTTCCCCGATTACCTACGAGATCGACGGCCGCCAATACGCGCTTACCAGCAGTGGAGGCGTACTGTTCGCCTGGGCGCTGCCGCAGAACGCGGTCGAAACAGAGCGTTCCGCCATGCAGACCCCATGAGGGCAGTACCAGCACCAATTGCAAGACCAGCTGTCTCAATTTGTCTCGCACGCGGTTTGCGTGCCCTCCCGCGTGCATCTCACACCTTCGAGCCTGAAAGTGAAGACCTGGCCCACTCCCGTCCGAAAAGGATCCCCCTTCCCCATGACAGATTACCTTTTGTACCGCGACGATCTCGAAACTATCGATTTAGACGAGAGGGAGACAAACCAAAAGATCGTCGACCTAATGACGCAAGGGATGCATCTGGTTCGGGAGAAGACTGAGGAGAACGTCCGCATCTCCCATGCCAAGGCCTTCGGTGTTCTCAAAGGCGAACTGGTCGTCAATGACAATCTGCCTCGTGAACTCGCTCAGGGCCTCTTTGCCCGGGCTGGCGCACATCCGGTTCTTGTGCGGCTCTCTACGGCTCCCGGCGAAATCAACGACGATGCCAAGCTGAACACGGTTCGGGGCATGGCGATCAAGGTGTTCGACGTTATTGGTCCGAAGTTGCAAGGCCATACCGCGGACACACAGGACTTTGTCCTGGACACCGGCAAGGAGTTTATCAACAGCGGCCCAAAGACCTTTCTCCAAACTTTCAAGCCAAATGCCGAGATAGCGCCGAGACTTTCCGACACGGTCAAAGGAGCTGTTTCCGACATCTCTCGCGTGACCAATGCGGCTCTCAACGCGGTCGGGATGAACTCCGAAAAGCTTGATTTCTTCGGTCACCAGAAGAAGCATCCCATGGCGGAGGCTTACTATTCGCAGACGGCCTACCGTTATGGAGAGTATGTTGCCAAATTCGGGGTCATACCAGATACTCCCGGGCTGAAGGCGTTGTTCGATCAGCCCTACGACCCTGAGACTCCAGATGCCTTACGCGAAGCCACAAACGATTTTCTTCCGTACGGAGGCTGCTGAGTTCATCATCGCGGTGCAGTTGAATACCGGCGTTGACAACATGCCGATCGAAGACGCCCAGGCAAAGTGGTCGGAAGATCTCTCGCACTACCAGACGGTAGGCCGCCTGATCCTACCCATTCAGATGGGATGGGACCGAGCTAAGGACGCCTTCTTCGAAGATCTCTCCTTTTCACCCGCTCATGCGCTTGAAGCCCATCACCCTCTTGGCGGCATCAATCGTGCCCGCCTTGTCGCCTACCAGGCGCTTTCGCAAAGACGCCGCGTTGAGAACCACAAGTTAACTGCCAAAATCTCAAGCGCAAACGAAGTTCCTGCTTGAGCAGATCCCCGCAGCCATAATCCTGTGGATCTTCTGCGCGAAGGGTTGGATTACATCCGACCGAAGGCTGTGGTCCTAGGCGATGCGCAGCCTGCATAATCAAGACATCTACTATACCTATAGCTCCTAAATCACCGAGCCTCTCTAGGTGTAGCCCGGATCGAAGCCTTAGGATAGTCGCAGCAAAGCGACCCCCTCCGCTCCGCCGTCCCCCAGTCTCTACGCACGCGCGGTGAAGCGTAGCTGAGAGGTTTCCCACCCTAAATGTAAACGCTGACAACTTTCTTTTTCATGGGCATAATTGCCACACACTATGCGATCACCCCTTGCTGCGCTCTCGACGTTCGCCATTCTCGCCTCATTTGCTCCTACGTCCATCGCCGCCGCGCTGGACACGTCGGTCCCGCACCTCGAGAAGCGCGGCGCCGTCACCCAGCTCATCGTGGACGGCAAACCTTTCGTTATGCTGGGCGGAGAGCTTCACAACTCCAGCTCGTCCAGCCTCGAATACATGAAGCCCCTCTGGCCGCGCCTCGCCGGGCTGCCACTGAATACCGTACTCACTCCACTCTCATGGGAGCTCGTCGAACCTACAGAAGGCCGCTTTGATTTCGCCCTTATCGACGGTCTCCTCAGCCAGGCGCGCGAGCAGCATGTCCGTATCGTATTTCTCTGGCTTGCTGCCTGGAAGAATGGTGTGTCCAGCTACCCACCCCTATGGGTCAAAAAGAATACGGAGCGCTTTCCCCGCGCAGTCCTGAACGGCAACGTCTCCAGCACCCTCAGCACCCTCGCCTCCAACAGCGCCGCCTTGCGCGAAGCCGATGCCAAGGCCTTCAGTTCTGTGATGCAGCACATCAAGGAGGCCGACAGCCGCGATCACACCGTCATCATGATGCAGGTTGAAAATGAAGTTGGCACGCTCACCGACACCCGCGACCACTCCGCTGACGCCAACCGCGCCTTCGCCTCTGCCGTGCCCTCTGAAGTGACCAGGTACCTCGCGGCTCATCGCGAGACACTCAACCGCGAGTTACGCGAACTCTGGCTGGCTCACGGAGAGAAGACCTCGGGCACCTGGGCTGAAATTTTCGGCAACTCTTCCCGCACCGACGAGATCTTCATGGCCTGGAACTACGCCCACTACGTACAAGCCGTCACTGTCGCGGGCAAGGCTGCCTATAGCCTACCCATGTACGTAAACGCGTGGCTCGGCGGAGGAGACAGTACGCCCGGCTTCTACCCCAGCGGAGGTCCGCAGCCCCGCGTGATCGATATCTGGAAGTCCGCAGGCACTGCGCTCGACCTGTACGCGCCCGATCTCTACCAGCCCAACTTCTCCGAGTGGGCCGGTCAGTACCACCGTCCTGACAACCCGCTCCTCGTGCCAGAGACTAACGGCGGCGCCGCCGGCGCAGCATGGGTCTTCTACGCTGTCGGCGAACACGCCGCACTCGGCTTCTGCCCTTTCGCGATCGATGCTGTTTTCGCTCCTGATGCCGCGCAGATCGCCGAGCCCTCCCTGATCGAATTCGTCAAAGGTACATCCGACCTCGGCAGGAGTTACGCCGCAATCAACGCCGTTGCTCCGATCCTTCTGGAGCAGCAGACCAAGGGCAATGTCCACGGCTTCAACCTCAGCAAACAGCATCCCTCCGTCGAGTTCATCATGGACGACTACAGCGTCCAGGTCTCACTCGATCAGGTCTTCGGCTATCAGTCCGACACCGGCTACGGCCTGGTCATGATGACGGACAATGGAGCAAAATCAGGTCAGGCAGAATTCCTCGGCGTCGGCAAAGGATTTCGCGTTATTCTAACCAGCCGCACTCCCGGCAAACACATCGGCTTTGCCACCATCGATGACGGCAGGTACGAAGACGGCAAGTGGATTGCAGCACGCCGTCTCAACGGAGATGAGACCGACCAAGGCGGCGCGTGGCGCTTCGACCCACGCGCCATCCACACCGAAAGAGCCATCCTATACCGCTACTAAGGCAGCATGGAAACCCAACTGGTCGCCAGTGACATGTCGCAGCTCCCACGCTCGCCCCGGCATCCCTTTCAAGGGACGAGTCGGCCTGGTGCCGCGTCTGATAGGTTGGCTGAACGGAACCGATCTGGAGAGTTGATGATGGCGCTGCGCTGGTGTTCGGTTGCAGGTTTGACGGTGGTAATGGCATTGGGGGCTGCTGGAGCAAGTGGGCAGACCACGATCGGCCCAGAAAAACGCGCTGCGATGGAACGGGACCTGTTGGAGGTCTCGGTACCCGGATTGGAGGCGCTCTATGCTCACCACCGATATACCGTGACAGAGGTGACCCAGTGGTATCTGGACCGGATTGCGCGTTATGACGGAACCTACCGTGCCTTGCTGCATGTAGACGCCGCAGGTGCGCTGCGGACCGCGGCCATCGAAGACGCCTCTGGCAGGAAGAAGGCGCGGGGTGCGCTGTGGGGTATTCCTATCGTCGTGAAGGCGAACACAAGCGTGCAGGGCTGGGTCACGAGCGCAGGCTGGGCGGGGTATCTAAAGCCGGGCAAGGAACTGGTTGCACCGAAGGATGCCGTTGTCGTGCGGCGGCTTAAAGCGGCGGGAGCGGTGCTCCTGGGACAGACGAACATGCCGGACTTTGCAGCGAGTGACACCAATGTGAGTACAGCTGGAGGGCGGACGGGAGATGCTTATGACGCACGGTTCTCGCCGGGAGGAAGCTCGGGCGGAACAGCGACGGCGGTGGCCGCCAACTTCGCGGTACTGGGAACGGGAACGGACACGGCGAACTCGATAAGGCAGCCGGCCGCCAACAACAGCCTCGTCGGAATGCTGCCCACGCGCGGGCTGACGAGTATCGCGGGGATTCACCCACTGGACTGGCTGCGCGACAATACGGGGCCATTGGCGCGGGATGTGACGAGCGCGGCGATCGCGCTCGACGTCATGCAGGCAGAGGACGAGCTTGACCCCTGGACGACAGGTAGCGCAAACAAAGCCCAGACAGGACCATACACAAAATATCTGAAAAAGGATGCCCTCAAGGGTAAGCGGTTCGGGGTGCCGTGGTTCGTGTTGGAGGGCTCGCCGGAGGTATACGGCACAGGCAAAGATGCGCCGCCCTATGCGGGTGGGGTGAGGCCGGAGACTCGGGCCGCGTTCCTGAAAGTACTGGAGGAGATGCGGGCCGCGGGAGCGATCGTAGTGATCGATCGTGAGATTCTTCCGCAGGGCTTCAATGTGGCGACACGTAAGGTCAAGACGCAAGCGTATCGCAGGGAAGGTGTGGATGCCTTTCTCCGGGGGTTCGGGCCGCCGCAGTATCACTCCGTGGCTGAGTATGAGCACGCGACTGGCGAGACTTTCCCGGCGTTCATGGTGGGGGGTGTGAGGCCGGGAAAAGACGGGACCGCGGTGGTGCAAAGAGTGCTAGAGACGGATCCGGAACGTGAAGCGAACTACTTTGGCCCGCAGCGGGCAGCACTGGACGAGTACACTGCCACGATGAAGAGATGGAGACTGGATGGATTTGTCTATCCAGCGCTGCAGGAGCCGTCGTACGACGAAACGCAACCGGGCGCGAGCAAGGCCGGCCCTTCGAGCGAGACGGGATGGGTCAATCGGATCGGGGTGCCCGCTGTCAGCGTGCCTGGAGGGTTTTACGCTAACGGGCTCCCGTTCGGGCTTGAGATGAGCGGCGTTCGCTGGAAAGATGGGGACGTGTTGGCCTGCGCCTATGCCTACGAGCAATCCGCCCGAAACCGGCGGCCACCCAAGCTGGTAGAGAGTGCGCGAACTGCAGAGTGATCCCCCTTCAATTAGGGCGCTATGGAGCAAGAGAGGCGCTCGAAAGCAGGCCGGTGCGGATGCCCGATCCTCGAACGCAAGCGCCAACCACCGAAGGGGCTACGGTTGTGCGAAGAACCCTTTGCGGGCCTGCACGGTTAACTTCTTGTCCTTCGCTCTCAACTCCAGCTTGTGATAGCTGTCCGGCTGTATGTCTCGCGGTGGTGTGTAGCCCAGTTCATACTGCAGCCGCAGGTCCTGGCCGATCTGTGCAAAAATCTCTCGCAGACCCATGGTTCGCGACACGGTAAAGACACGTCCGCCGGTGCTCTCCGAGAGCTTCTGCAACAGCTCCAGGCCAGAATTTACCGCTGCCGGACGGCCCATCCCCATACCGCTTGGACCACTCCCGAACTTGGTCGCGCCAGGGCCGTCCCACATGCTGTAGAGGATGGAATAGATCTGGACATCCCCGCGTTGCGCCTGCTCGATGGCGTCCGCGAGCGATCTGCGGCTTCCGTTGTCGCCGCCATCACTGAGGATCACCATTGCCTTTCGCCCTGTCTCCTTCGCCAGCACGTCCTTCGCTACAGCGTAGACGGCATCGTTCAGCAGGGTTCCGCCCACCGCCGAGGCGTGCGAACTAAGACTCAACAAAGCCAGATGCAGCGCGTTTGCGGAGTTCGTCATACCTTTTATCTGTAGAACCTTGTTGTCAAACTGCACCAGCATCGCGCGGTCTTCCTTGCGATCCAGCATGGTTTCAAAGAACACGTCGCTCGCCAGCGATTCGTCTCCGATAAAGGTGCGCTGGCTCCCGCTCGTGTCGACCATGAGGGCTAAGGTCAGGGGGAGTTCGGAGCCCTGCGAAAAATAGTGGATCGGCTCTTCCTTGCCGTCCTGTTTGAGCACGAAGTCGTCTTTGGTCAGCCCGCCCCTCGGCTGGCCATCCTTGCTCTTCACGACGGCGGAGATCGCCACCATCCGGGTGGCCACCTTGATCGTCGTCACCGGCTGCTGGGGTGACCCCGTATCTTGATCTGAGGCAAGCGCGGCGGCCGGCCGACAAACCATCACTGAGAGCATCAACAGGCACATAGTCCGAAGAGGTGTCATTACGAGCTAATCCTCCTCTGTAAGACCGGGTGCCCGCCGTCAACCCGCGCCACATGCGCTCCCGCAGTCGACCCTGCTTGAGGCCGGCAAGGGGAGAAAGTTGTCGCAGGCTGAGTCAGTCTTCCTGAACGAACGAACGTAATTCTAATGATCTTTTGCCGTCAAGGAAAGTCACCAAAGTGGCGTTATCGGCGCGTCTTTCCTGATGTCTGCATTCCGTGTTGCTGAGCCTGAGAGCTCGCTGTATCGTGGCCGACATGCCCTTCGCTGCTCGCCTTGTGGTTCGCTTGCATGTACTGCTGGCTATTTGTGTTCTGTCCGGAGCGGGGCAGGACGTGGTGAATCTCGTAAATCCGCTGGTGGGAACCGGACACGGGAAGATCGGGTATGGCGGCACGATGCCGTTTGTGACCGCGCCTTTCGGCATGACGAACTGGACAGCGCAGACGCGTCAGAACAAGATCAGCGGGGTCTCCTACGAGCACGCCGACACCACGATCTCGGGCTTCATCGGCACTCACCAGCCGGCCATCTGGATGGGTGATTTCGGATACCTGACCCTGATGCCAGAGATTGGCAGCTTGAAGACCTCACCCGAGTCACGCGCGCTTCCCTTCTCTCACCGGCGCGAGGAGGCGCACCCGGACTTTTACTCGGTCGACCTGGACGCAGGAAGCGGGAAGTCGATTCATGCGGAGATGACCGCAACAGAGCGGTGTGCGTACATGCGATTCACCTTTCCGGCAGGAGCTCAGCCCCGTCTGCTTCTGGAGGCGTCGCGACCGGGTGTGGATGGTTTTGCAGCGGTAGACCGGGCAACGAACGAACTCACCGGGTTCAACCCCGATCGGATGGACCGGGATCTTGGTCCTGCAGCGCTGCCGCATTTCAAGGGGTACTTCGTAGCGCAGCTGCGTCAACCAATGCTCGCGGGCGAGACCTATGGAATAGGCACGCAGGCTGCACGAGGAGCGACCGCCGTCTTTGCCGCTTCCAGTGGCCAGGCGGTTGTCGAGCTTCGCGTCGGCACGTCCTTTCTGAGCATCGACCAGGCCAGGAAGAACCTCCGCGACGAGGTGCCTGCATGGGACTTCGATGCCGTCCGCGCGAAGCTTCACGCGACGTGGCAGCGGAAGCTGAGCGCGGTCACAGTCGAGGGTGCGTCCGCGGATGAACGCCGCATCGTGTACACCGCGCTGTATCACGCACTGTTGTACCCGCGCATCTTCTCCGAGGGCGGCCAGTACTACAGCGCGTTTGACGATGCCGTGCACAAGGGCGAGTCCTACACGGATTACTCGATCTGGGATACCTTTCGGGCGGAGCACAGTCTGCTCACGCTCCTTGCTCCAGAGCGGATTGACGGCATGACCACGGCTCTACTGCAAGACTTCCGGGAGGGCGGATATATGCCGAAGTGGCCCAACCCCGGGTACACCAACATCATGATCGGCACGCACGCCGACAGCATGGTCGCGGAGGCGATCCGCAAAGGTTTCCACGGCTTTGATCGCGAGCTCGCGTGGCAGGCCGTCTACAAGGATGCGATGAGCCCGCCCGAGGGCGATACCACCCGCCGCTGGCTTGACCGAGAGCCGCATACGCCGTACGAGGCCCGCGCCGGGCTGACCTACTACAAGCAGCTCGGCTACATCCCGACGGACAAGATCGATGAGGCGGCATCGCGCACGTTGGAGGACAGCTACGACGACTGGTGCGTCGCACAAGTCGCGAAGGCGCTGGGCCGGGACCAGGACTACAGGTTCTTCCTGCAACGATCCCTCAACGACCGCCACCTCTTCAATCCTGCCCTCGGACTGATGAACGGCAGGACCGCCAATGGGGATTGGGCGCCCCTGGGGCAAGAAGAGGAAAACGCAAACCGGTCGATCTCCGGCTGGACAGAGGGCGACGCCTGGGTCTACACATGGTCGCCCTTGCATGACATCGCGGGTGTAATGAAGTTGATGGGCGGCGCCGACATCTACAACCGCAAGCTGGACGAGCACTTTCGCGGCGGCCACAATAAACACGGCAACGAGCCAAGCCATCACTACGGCTACCTCTATGACTTCAGCGGACAGCCGTGGAAGACACAGGCCAAGGTCCGTGAGATTGCGGCGGCCGAGTACGCCAACCTGCCTTCAGGTATTGACGGAGATGACGACTGCGGACAGATGTCGGCTTGGTATCTGTTCACTGTACTCGGAATCTACCCCGTCAATCCGGCCTCGGGCGAGTACATGATCGGAAGTCCGCTGTTCCCCACGGCATCGCTTCGACTCGCCGACGGCAAACGTTTTACAGTGGAGGCGACCAATAACTCCGCCGTAAACCTATACATTCAGTCGGCGACGCTCGATGGCAAGAGACTCGACAAGCCGGTCATTACGTGGGAGCAGATCCAGTCCGGGGCGACGCTCAAATTGCGGATGGGGCCAAAAGCCTCATCGTGGGGATCGGCCTGGAGGCCCGACCTTATCGCCGCAACGAGAAACAAGCAGTAGCGGCAAAGCACCTCCGCTTACCTCAACTTGCGAAAACCAAGGAGGAAGATACCCTCACACGGCACCTCACGTCCCGTAGACTCCTGCTGCCACGCCTTCCACGTCCTCGTCCCCAGCGCCGCCGTCTCAACGCGCTCCACCGAGCCCTAAATGTCCGCCTTCGAGAGGAGCCTTTGCGACAACCTAAACGCCTTGCCCTTGCTCTCCTTCTTTTGGCCACGGCCAACCTGCGGGCGCAGACCACTCTTACCATCGCCACCGTCAACAACGGTGACATGATTCTCATGCAGCGTCTCTCCCGGCAGTTCGAGCGCGACCACCCCGACATCCGCCTGGACTGGGTTGTCCTTGAAGAGAAGATCCTCCGCGAGAAGACCACCACTGACGCCGCAACCCACGGCGGCCAGTTCGATGTCGTCACCATCGGTCCCCTTGAAGTTCCCATCTGGGGCCGCCGCGGTTGGCTTCTCCCGCTCGAAGACAAGCTCTCCCCAGCCTACGACCTCAACGACCTCCTCCAGCCCATCCGTGATGGCGCCTCCTGGGCCGGCCATCTCTACGCCTTGCCCTTCTACGCCGAGAGCTCCCTCACCTTCTTTCGCAAAGATCTCTTCCGTCAGGCAGGCCTCACCATGCCCGCCCAGCCCACCTACGAGGACATCGCCCGCTTCGCACGCGTCCTCAACGACCCCGCCCAGGACGTCTACGGCATCTGCCTGCGCGGGAAGCCCGGCTGGGGCGAGAACATGGCCTACATCTCGACCGTGGCGAACACCTTTGGCGCTCGCTGGTTCGATCAGTCATGGCGCCCCCAGTTCGACACCCCCGAGTGGCACACTGCCGTCTCCTTCTACGTCAACCTCCTGCGAAACTACGGTCCTCCCGGCAGCAGCTCCAACGGCTTCAACGAAAATCTCACCCTGTTTGAGAATGGCCGCTGTGCCATGTGGATCGACGCCACCGTAGCCGCGAGCACCCTTTCGGACGCCGCGCAATCGAAGGTAGCCCCCATGGTAGGATTCGCCCCTGCCCCCATCGCCGTCACCCCACGCGGTTCGCAATGGCTCTGGTTCTGGGCCCTCGCCGTGCCGTCCTCGTCCCCCCATCCCGCCGCCGCCCTCAAGTTCACCGAGTGGGCCACGTCCAAGGACTACATCCGCCTCGTAGAGGGCGCCAGCGGCTGGGCCTCTGCGCCACCCGGCACCCGCCAGTCCACCTACCGGCAGCCCGAGTACATCGCCGCCGCCCCCTTTGCCGACCTCACCTATCGCTCCATCATGGCCGCCGACCCCCTCCATCCCACCGAAAAACCTGTACCCTACATCGGCATCCAGTGCGTCGTCATCCCGGCCTTCCCCACCATCGGCAACCAGGTCGGCCAGCTCATCGCCGCCGCTCTCGTTGGCAGCATCTCGGTCGATGAAGCCCTCCACAAAGCCCAGCTAGCCACCGAGCGAGTCCTCCACCGCACCGGAACGCCGCAATGAAATCGATGACGGACACCCCCAACTACAACCCAACCCGGCGAGACACCCTCTCCCGTTCCTCGCTCAAGCTGCCCGCCATCGCCGCCCTTTTTCTGTGGTCCGTCGTCCCTCTTCTCATGACCGTCTGGTTCTCCTTCCGCCGTTACAACCTGATGGAGCCCGACCGCACCGGCTTCGACGGCCTCGGCAACTATCGCTACCTCCTCACCGACCCCAGCCTTGCCCTCGCCATCGGCAACACCCTCGTTCTCGTCGCCTCGGTCCTCATCATCACCATCGGCCTCGGCACCCTTCTCGCCGTCCTCTACGACCAGGAGTTCTTCGGCCGCGGCATCGCCCGTGTCCTCGTGCTTGCCCCCTTCTTCGTCATGCCCACCGTCAGCGCGCTCGTCTGGAAGAACATGATGATGCACCCCGACTACGGCTTCCTCGCCTTCCTCATGCGCTCCGTCGGCCTCAAGCCCGTCGACTGGTTCGCCGTCGCTCCCCTCGCCTCCATCATCGTCATCGTCTCCTGGCAGTGGCTTCCCTTTGCCGTCCTCACTCTTCTCACCGCGGTCCAGTCGCTCGACGCGGAACGCAAGGAAGCCGCCCGCATGGACGGAGCCGGGCCTATCGCGATCTTCCGTTACATCCTCCTTCCCCACCTCAGCCGAGCCATCTCCGCAACCATCATGATCGAGACCATCTTCCTGCTCGGCATCTTCGCGGAGATCTACATCACCACCTCCGGCGGCCCGGGCTTCGCTTCTACCAATCTGTCCTTTCTCATCTACCGCTACGCCCTGCTCGAGTACGACATCGGCGGAGCCTCGGTCGCTGGGCTCGTCGCCATTGTCGTCGCCAACGTTTTCGCCTTCTTCCTCATGCGCTCGTTCGCACGCGGCCTGAACACATGACACCTACACGGATGGGAACAGTAATGCCCTCGAAACACCTCCGTCGGAAACTCGGGATGACATTGCTCGGCTGGGCGACCGCCCTGCTCATATCCTTCCCAGTCTTCTGGCTCGTCCTCACCAGCTTCAAGACCGAGACCGAGGCCATCTCGCGCATCCCTCACCTCCTCTTCCACGCCACGCTCGAAAACTACGTGGCCGTCCAGGAGCGGTCCAGCTACCTCCACTTTGCCGGAAACAGCTTCGTCATCTCGCTCGGCTCCACTCTCCTCGCGCTCGCCCTCGCCATCCCCTGTGCCTACGCCATGGCCTTCCTTCCAGGCAAGCGCACACGCGACACCCTGCTCTGGATGCTCTCGACCAAGATGATGCCGTCAGTCGGCGTCCTCGTCCCTATCTATCTCATCTTCCGTAAGGCCGGCCTGCTCGACACCCGCACCGGCCTCCTCCTCGTCGACGCTCTCCTCAACCTGCCCATCATCGTCTGGATGCTCTACACCTTCTTCAAAGAGGTCCCGCGCGAGATCCTCGAAGCCGCCCGCATGGACGGCGCCGGCCCCCTTCGCGAGCTCTCCGACCTGCTCCTCCCCCTCTCCCTGCCCGGCATCGTCTCGACCGGCCTCCTCGCCATCATCCTCGCCTGGAACGAAGCCTTCTGGAGCCTCACCCTCACGGCCGCGAAGGCCGCCCCGCTCACCGCTTTCATCGCCTCCTTCTCGAGCCCCGAAGGCCTCTTCTACGCCAAGCTCTCGGCCGCCTCCACCATGGCCATCGCGCCCATCGTCATCCTCGGCTGGATGAGCCAGAAGCAACTCGTCCGAGGTCTCACCTTCGGAGCGGTCAAGTAACGAGCTCAGCAAAACACCTTCGTAAGACCGAGGCTGCGCATCATGGCAACAGTCCAGCTCAACCAGATTCGCAAAAGCTTCGACTCAACCGAGATCATCAAGGGCGTCGATCTGACCATTCAGGATCGCGAGCTGACCGTCTTCGTCGGTCCCTCCGGCTGCGGCAAATCGACCCTCCTCCGCCTCATCGCCGGCCTCGAAGAGATCACCTCCGGCGATCTCCTCATCGACGGTCAGCGGGTCAACGACGTTCCCCCCGCCCGGCGCGGCCTCGCCCTCGTCTTCCAGAGCTACGCCCTCTACCCCCATATGAACGTAGCCGAAAACATGTCCTTCAGCCTCAAGCTGGCCGGCATGCCCAAGGCAGAACGCCGGCAGAAGGTTCTGGAAGCCGCTCGCATCCTGCATCTCGAAACCTACCTGGACCGCAAGCCAAAGGAGCTTTCAGGAGGCCAGCGTCAGCGCGTCGCCATCGGTCGAGCCATCGTCCGCAATCCCAGGGTCTTCCTCTTCGATGAACCCCTCTCGAACCTTGATGCCGCCCTTCGCGTCCGCATGCGCCTCGAGCTCACCCGCCTCCACCGCCAGCTCGGCGCCACCATGATCTACGTCACCCACGACCAGGTTGAAGCCATGACTATGGCCGATCGCATCGTCGTCCTCCGCGCCGGCATCGTGGAACAGGTTGGCTCCCCCATGGACCTCTACCGCAATCCACGCAACCTCTTCGTAGCCGGCTTCATCGGCTCACCGCGCATGAACTTCCTCGAAGTCATGGTCCAGCAAACCAGCTCCTCGGCAATCAGGCTGACCCTGGGCCAGGCCACAACCCTGGACGTACCGGTCGCCTCTCAAATCGTCCAGCCTGGACAGAAACTAACCGTGGGCATCCGCCCCGAGCACGTCACGCTCACCGCGTCGGAGCGTAACGCCCTTCCCGCACAAATACAAGCCGTCGAGCATCTGGGCAGCGAAAGCTACCTCCATCTCCAGGCCGAATCCGGCGAGCTCCTCACCGTAAGAGTCAGCGGGGAGACCCAGGTCCTCCCGGATCAGCAGGTTCACCTGGCCCTGAACCCCGCATCCCTTCATCTCTTCAACGCGGACGGCGACATCATGCGACCCACGGACGCAAACTCATCCCAGCAGCATCCCTAGCACTGCTCAAATCGCACTGCGCATACCGGCTACACGTCAAGAAGAAAGTGATCCCCGATGCTCCAACACTCCGCTACAAGACTGAGCGCCTCAAGCCTCCAAAGCCTTCCACCCGAGATCCAGATCCCCGCTTACGACCGCCGCCAGTTCCTCCCCCATACCGTCCACATCGGCGTCGGCAGCTTTCATCGCGCTCATCAGGCCCTCTACCTCGATGACCTGCTCGCCCTTCCAGGCACCGAGCGCTGGGGCGAGTGCGGCCTCGGCGTCCTCGCATCCGACATCCGCATGCGCGACGCCCTGGAGTCGCAAGACCACCTCTACACCCTCATCGAGCGCAGCGCCGCGATCCAGACCGCCCGCGTCATCGGCTCCCTCATCGACTACATCTATGTCCCCGAAGCTCGCGAGTCCGCAATAGAAAAGATGGCCGCCCCCGACACCCGCATCGTCTCCCTTACCATCACCGAGGGTGGATACTTTATCGACGAAGGCACCGGTGAATTCGTCGCCGAGCATCCCGCCATCCAGCACGACCTCCGCCACCTCGACCAGCCCACCTCCTCCATCGGCCTCATCGCAGCGGCCCTTGACCGCCGCCGCAACCGCGGCCTCCCGCCCTTCACCGTCATGTCCTGCGACAACCTGCAGGGCAACGGGCACGTCATCAGCAAGGTCCTACGCGGCTACACCAGCCTCAGCAATCCTGCCCTCGAGCACTGGATCGCCGCCAACGTAGCCTTCCCCAACAGCATGGTCGACAGGATCACCCCCGCAACCACCCCCGCCGATATCGAAGAGGTCCGAAGCCGCTTCGGCGTCGAGGACGCCTGGCCCGTCGTCACCGAGCCCTTCCGCCAGTGGGTCATCGAGGACACCTTCTCGAATGGCCGCCCGCGGTGGGAACGCGTCGGCGCACAGTTCACCTCGGACGTCGCCTCCTTCGAGATCATGAAAATGCGCCTGCTCAACGGCAGCCACCTCGCCATGGCCTATCTCGGCGCGCTCACCGGCTTCACCTTCGTGCAGAACATCATGGCCGACCCCCTCTTCGTCTCCTTCATCGAGCGCTTCATGGAAGAGGTCACACCCGTCGTTCCCAGAATAGCGGGCGTCTCCGTAACCGAGTACAAGCAGACCCTCATCGAACGCTTCTCGAACCCCACCATCTACGACCAGGTCACCCGCATCTGCTCCGAGGGCTCGGCCAAGATCCCCAAGTGGCTCCTTCCCTCCATCCAGCAGCTGCTAAACACGGGCGCCCCCACCACTCTGCTGAGCCTCGTAGTCGCCAGCTGGCTCTTCTACCTCGGCCAAGGGGTAGACCGGAGCGGCCGCGCTCTTGACATCGTCGACGCACGAGCCGCAGAACTCACCCGCATCGCGAAATCAGCCGGTTCCGATCCCCGCCCCATGTTGGCTCTGAGATCGATCTTCGGTGAGAGCCTGCCGGCAAACGAAGGATTTGTTGTTGCTGTGGAAGCGGCCTTGCAGATGCTTTCGAGCATCGGCCCGGCTGCCACGATGCGCATGTACCTTGCTCGTCCTTGACAAACCTCGACTCTAAGTTCACCACCTCCGGACTATGCCCCCGGACATAGCGCGATGTAAACCATTGGCGAGTACACCGCTATGACTTCTTTGGCTTCGTAGTTCAACATCCGCGTCGCGGAGTGGTTCGCTTCCACTCCTCCAGGTGGCTTGCAGGCAGCAGACCGGTGACGGCTCCGATGGACTGAACACTCAGAGCTCCGGCGGCATTGCCGTGGTCGCCGGCTTCGGCAAAGGAGGCGCCACGGAGAAAGGCGAAGAGAAAGCCGGCCGTGAAGCAGTCACCGGCTCCCGTGCTATCCACGGCTGAGACATCGTAGGGAAAACAGCGGATTACCGCGGGGTGATGGAGGCGGGGATAGATGGCGCACCCTCGTGGCTAAGCTTTTGAACCACGGTGTTTGCTCCGCGCGCTTGAAGATGGCTGGCGGCTTTGGCCGGGTCCGTGGTGCCGGTGAGCATGCGCGACTCGTCCTCGTTGAGGAAGAGGAGGTCGATGTGCGGCAGGCAGGGCTCGAGCACCTTGAGCCACTCTCCATGAGGATCCCAGTTGGCGTCAAGCGAGGTGCTGAGGCCGGCTTCGCGAGCGCGAACGAGCATCTCAGGCGCATGCCGGCGGAGGTTGGGAAGAACAAAAAGACTGGCAAGGTGAAAGTGGCGCATGCCTTTGATGAGAGCGACCGTGAAGCGCAAGGGCTCGCCGAAGACCTCGTTGCTTGAGCCCAGGCGATGTAGGAACTGCCGGTCGCCCCGCGCGTTCACGAGCACGATCGTGGCAGCGTTAGGGCGATCGACATGGGTGAGATCTTCGATGTCGACGTCACACCTTTTCAACTCGCGCAGGGCAAAGGCTGCGGCGTCGTCGTTGCCCACGGCGCCAGCCAGCCGAACGCGGTTGCCCAGGATCGCAAGCGCACGAGCGGTATTGGCTCCGTTGCCACCGAGGTGCCTGTCCATGGTCTCAACGAAGGTGGTGGTTCCCCAACGGAGCTCGGTGAATTCGCGCACGATCGTATCGAGCACGATGCTGCCCGCGCAGAGCACACCCGGGTCCGACGAAGGGGGGGCGTTCATGCGATGCCCAGGTGCTCTCGCACGGCAATGACCCCGAGGCGCGGGCTGGAGAGCAGGGGCACGGAGGAGGAGGCCTGCATCTGCGGAACCAGGCGGGCCATGCTGCCCTGAGCCAGGACCACGACATCGTTCTCGCGCATGGCACGCTCGATCTCGGCCTTCACGATTTCGTCGTGCTGCTGCGCGTCGCCGGCGAGCAAGGCATCGAAGGCGGAGTCTGCGAGGAAGCGTGTGGTTACCACGGCCTTTCCAAGAGCGACGGCTTTGCGCTGGATGAGGCGCTCGGTAGGATCCAGGGTTGTGGCCACGGTGGCAACCACTCCGATCCGCGTGCCGGTCTGTACGGCGATCTCGGACATGCGATCGTCAATTTTGACGACCGGAATAACCACCATCCCGGCAAGCATGTCGGCTGCTTCGCCGACCGAGGAGCAGCAGTTCAGGATGGCGTCCGCGCCTGATGCCTCGGCCAGCAGGCCGTACCCCACCACCCGTCGTGTGAGCGATGGGGTGAGAGCGCCGGCTGCGCGGACATCGGTGAGCAGGCCGTCGTCGACGACATTGACCAGGCGGACCTGCGGGAGCAACTCCTGGAACAGCTTCTTGAGAACCTCCACAAGCACGGGACCGGTATGCAGGGCGTAGACGGTGGAGGTCATCGGTTCTCCTTCGATTCTGATTCGGGGTAGGTGGGCATCTGCTTCATCGCGGCGATCGCGCGCCCATAGAAGTCGGAGCTGCCGAAGTTCCCCGACTTAAGCGTTAGGGCGAGTTGGGGACGGGCGAGTGCGCCCGCAACAGGGACACCGGGCTCGATGGTGGGGCCGATACGCAGACCGCCCAGCCCGAGCGCTCGCGTAAGCGTGCTGGAGGTTTCACCGCCTGCGACAATAAGCCCCTGCGGCATGACCCGGAGGAGAAGCTGCTCGATGGCGCGGGCGAGAGCATGTCCGATGCGTTCGCCAGCTTCCACGACGGAGAGGTCGTTTGACATCGCCCAACGGTGCACGTTCTCTTTTGTGCTGCGGCGGGTTGTAGTGACGAGGCAGGTTTCGCCGGATAAGAGTGCTTCGGCTGCCTGGGCGATGACGTCGTCGGCTGTGACCCCGGTTTGGGCGAGAACAACCGCATCGAGATCGATCGTGAGGAATCCCTGCGCAGCTGCCCACTCGTCTTGGGCACGGGTGGCCGCGGAGCAACTTCCGCTCACAATAAGGAAGCCATACCCGCCCGCTTCGCGGACCAGAGAGCTCGATTCGGCGATCTGCCAGAGGCCCTGCTCGCGCCAGATCTGCGGGAGAACCGTGGCCCAGGCAGAGCTGCCGGTGAGAAGGGGTAGGTGGTGGATGGCACGGGCGATCAGCTCGAGGTGACCTTCGTCGATGCAGTCGAGCAACACGATCTCCGTGCCGTCTTCTTCAAGGGACCGCAGCCCGGCCTGAAGGGCCTGAACACCATGGTGCGCCTCGGGGTACGGGAGCAGGCCGACGCTGCGTCGCGTCTGCGTCCGAAGGTGTGACGGCAGATGCGGGTTCGTCATCGGATTGAGTGGATGATGCTTCAGGACGGAATCTGAGAGCAGCTGCTGGTGGACGAAGTGGTAGCCCATATAGGTCGTGCGTCCGAGCGCGGGCAAGGCGGGCAGCGCGATCGTGAAATGCTCACCCGTCACATCCATGGCTGCGTCGATAGCTGAGCCGATATTTCCCTCCACGGTGGAATCGAAGGTGCTGCAATACTTGATGGCGAGTCGCTGGGGCTGCAGGTGCTGCAGCAGCTTCACCGCGGCCACGGTTCGGGCATAGGCATCATCTTTCCGGATGGAGCGAGATGCCGTGCCGAGCACCACGGCCTCGCAATCCGCGGACCAGCGCTGGAGCTGCTCTGGCGAGGTGTCATCGAGAACGACCACCACCCGCATCCCTTGATCGGTGAGCATGCCGGCGAGATCGGTTGCGCCGGTATCGTCATCGGCAATGGCGGCGACAAAGATCGGCATCAGCTAAACCTCCGCCGAAGCTCAGCCACTTGCGCCTCGTCCAAAGGTTGGGCACGCTCTCCGAGCAGGAAGAAGAGGCGGGCCGTCTCCTCGATCTCTTCGGCGAGTGCGGCTGCCTCGGAAAGCGTTGTACCTATCGCGATCAAACCGTGGTTTCGCATCAGCATCGCGGGCGTTATGCGGGCAAGCCGCTCGACCTCCGTGCCCAGGGCCTCGTCTCCCGGCGGCAGGTAGCGAACGCAGGGCAGGCTAGGAACACGCATGGCGAAGTAGGCCGTCAGAGGCGGCAGCGCGTCACGCTCATCAAGGCCGCGCATACAAGCCAGGGCTGTGGCGTACGTGGAGTGGAGGTGAACGACGGCGCTGCTGCCGGGTCGGGCGCGGTAGGCCGCGAGATGGAACAGGAGCTCCTTGGTCGGCTTGTTGAGCCCCAGAATACGTCCTTCGAGATCGCACATGGCGAGATCCTCTTCCGTAAGCGTGCCCAACGACGAGCCAGTCGGGGTGGCATACACCCGATCGCCGATGCGTATGCTGATATTTCCAGCGGTGCCGAAGCTGTAGCCTCGCGCAAACAGAGAGTGTGCGATGGCCACAATGGCGTGAAGCTCATGCGGGAGAGCGCTCATCTTCATTCCTCCAGGGGAGTTCCTGTACGGGTCCAACGGCTAAACCCCAAAATGCCGCGCCGACCAGCACGATGAGAGCGGCTGCGAAGAAGGCCATTCGGAAGGAGCCCAACCGTTCAACCGCGGTGCCGGTAAGCCAGGATGCCGCGATGCCTGAGAAGTTGCCGATGCCGTTTTGCAGGCTCGTCCAGCGGCCCGCCATGGCCGGGCCGGCCAGCGTCTGGGTGATAGCCCAATGGTTCGAGGTATAGGTGCCGAAGGCAATGCACGAGGCATAGAGCAGGATAATGGCGACCCGGGTGTCGTGAACGAAGGCTACGGGCATCACAATCGTCGAACCAAGCAGACCGGCGACGACCACCGCCTTGCGAACGCGCGTGGTCGAGGCGCCGCGCCTCAGCAAGGCGTCAGAGATCCAGCCCGCGCAGAGTGTTGCGGCGGCGATAACAAAATATGCGATGGAGCCTACGGTTGCCATCCCCTTCATCGAAAGGCCGCGCTCTTTCACAAGGTAGGTGGGAAGCCAAATAAGGAGGAAAAACCAGAAATAGTTGCCGCAGAAATGGCCGCCGAGAGTGCCCCAGGCGGAGCGGAAGCCGAGCATCTGGCGCACAGAGTAAGCCTGGCTGCCAGAAGTGTCGCGCGATGCGAGGGAACGCGGCATCCAGCGTAACCAGGGCAACAGCCACGCGAGACCGGCCAGGCCGAGCACGATAAAGAAGTCGCGCCAGCCGTAGCGAACCAACAGCAGGCCGCCAAGAAAGGTGCCGAGGGCAGGGCCGAGCTTCGAACCGGCGTCAAGGAGGGCGTTGGCACGGCCCCGAAAAGCCTGAGGCACTTCGGTCGCGAGCATGCGGGAGTAGCACGGGTAAGCCAGCGATTCGCCGGCGCCGAGGATCAGGCGCATGGAAAAGACCGCGGCTACGGACGACAGAAGACCGGTGGCCGCGGTTGCGAGGGACCACACAAGAAAGGTGACAGCGAATACCTTGCCCACAGGAAACCGGTCGGAGATCCAGCCGGAGATACCGAGCAGTTGCAACAGGGAGTAGGTCCAGAAGAAGGCCGAGGACAGTAGACCAATCTGCTGGGTGGTGTAATGAAGTTCGCTCTGCAGCAGCGGCGCAGCCACCGCCAGATTGGACCGGTCGAGGTAGTTGATGAGGATGGACACGGTGAGCAGCGCGATCAGGACACCGGGCCCGCGCGTGGCGGGGCGGGGGCGAACGAACATCAGCCGGCCTGCCCAGTCTGACCAAAGCGATGCCATGGGGTAGCACCGGCTATCAGCGCGTTCAGGGCGTCGATGTTGGCCACGCCTTCGTCTTCCAGCCAGCGGCGGAAACCTTCCTTGCCGCCTGCGACGAAGGCGGGCACACCCTCCTGCCAGGTTGCCCGCCCGCAGAGCACGCCGGAGAAGCGGGTGTGGGCGGCCACGGCCATCCGTATGGATTCGAGGAACTCGGCGCTGCTGACGCCGGCGCTGAGATAGATGTAAGGCCGTCCCGCGGCTTCATCCGCAGCTCGATACCAGGCGAGAGCCTCCTCCAAGCTGTAAGCGGCGCGTCCGCAGAACGTGGCGCTGCCCTCGACAAAGGCCGCGACAACAGGAAACTCGACCTTGAGGATATCGACTCGATAGCGATCGCGCGAGAACTCGCGCATCATATCGACGACGATCTGCGGTTTGCGCTGCGCAAACGTAAAGGCCTGGTCGCGCTTCTCTTCCGCGGAGAGGCCAGGCTGGATCAAGGGATACGCCGGTTCGTACAGAAGAGGCTCAAGAAAGAAGGGGAGATCGAGGGCGACGCACTCACTGCCGATCCGCTCGATAAGGGCGAACTTCTCGTCGTTAACCTGTGGTGGGTCGTCGGGCGAGTAGTGCAGAAGAATCTTGATTCCTTCGGCGCCGAGATCCGCAAGACGTTGAATGGAGAGCTGGGGCATGAGGGCGAGCATGCGATGGGGGCGGGGGTTCTCGTATCCATCGAGTTCGTAAGCAAGCAGCAGGCCACACCCTGCGCCGCGCCGTGCGGCTCCAGGCAGGCCATAGTCGGTTTCGAGGAGGATGGCCGTGGCGTGCGGACTGAGCACCTCCGCGATGGCTTCCTTGAAGGCGACTAGTTGGTCATCGGAGATCTGCTCGAAGGAGACCCCAGCGGCATCAGCGATGAGACGGCGGAGGCTCCTGCGTTGGTCAATGGCCAACGCGCCGATGACACCATTGCTTGTGGAAAGTTTGTTGAGTCGGGTACGCTTTGCTTCGCTGGGGGTGTAGGTGGTTGCCATGCCGAGGTCGATGTCTTCCTTCCCCAACGGTGGGAGCGCCTGGTACCGATTCCACAAGGTAGCTGATTTTGGCTCGGCATGGATGAATGTGCGCTCCCCTGTCCCGTGAACCAACCAACTATACCATAGGGGATAAATGGTCTTTTCATGTGCGGTGAACTGCTCCGATGAGCCTCTATGACAGCTCCAAGCAGAGTTCGACCCGAGAAGACAACATCTTGAGTGACCGTAATTACCGCAAGTGTTCCCTCCGTGGAACAGCTGACGAGTGTACCGGTGATGTACCCTCCCATCGGAGCATTGGGGATGTGGGTGACGCTTCGTCGAAGCCAAGGTAGAGTGCCGCAAGAGGCACTTGGGTCCAGACGAGGCATGCAGTAGTTCGCGTGCTATGAGTGATCGCTCCAAATCAGAGCAATGGCTATGCAAGCGAGAATTGATGCAACTTTTCATACAGCAGTCGCCGTTGAACTCCGAGGCGACGAGCTGCATCAGCTTTGTTGCCACCAGACGCTTCCATGGCGTGCTCGATGAGGCGTCGCTCCCATTTTGCAACAGATTCATGGAAGGGAAGATCCAACAAGTCGTCCCGGCCGCATTCGATTTTTGTAGGGCTCGTATCTCCGATCTGGGCCCGGATGTCGTCAACGGTAATGGCCAGGCCTCCCGCTTGGACCGAGGCGCGTTCCATTAGGTGCTCCAATTCGCGTACGTTGCCCGGAAAGGAATGCTGCTGCAGCAAGAGGACTGCCTTTTCAGTCAGGCCGGAGGTGTTCGTCTGGTTGCGAGCGGCGTACCGGGCCAGGAAATATTCGGCTAAAGGGAGGATGTCAGAGCGGCGCTCTCGCAGGGGCGGAAGCCGGATGGAGAATGCATTTAAACGGTAGAAGAGATCGGCTCGAAAGGTCTTTTCCTGTACGTTCTGTTCAAGCGTCTGGTTGGTTGCGGCGACGATCCGGACATCTGCTGTGATCGATGCCGTGCCTCCGACTCGCTCAAAGGTGCGCTCCTGGAGAACACGCAGCAGCTTTGGTTGGAGTGCAAGCGGCAGTTCACCAATTTCATCCAGAAACACAGTGCCAGCATCCGCTGCCTCGAACTTGCCGATCTTCTGACTCACTGCGCTGGTGAAGGCACCTCGCTCGTGGCCAAAGAGCTCGGATTCGAGAAGTTCTGCTGGCAGTGCAGCACAGTTGATCACGACGAAGGGTTTCCGGCTGCGCGAGCTATTCTCATGGATGGTCCGCGCCACGATCTCCTTGCCTGTTCCCGATTCGCCAAGCAACAGGACGCCCACGTCTGTCCGGGCTACCTTGCCAATGTCTTTGAATATGCCGATCCAAGCAGGAGAGCTGCCCACAAGCCGACTCGCACGCGTGTCGTCTCTGATCTCATCGCTCTGACTGGTTAGGAATCTTTGGTTGCGAAGAAGCTCAACTTCACGCTGAAGCTCCATGTGGCGCAGAGCGCGTGCGACAGTCGCGAAGGCCTCGTCCATGTCCAGGGGTTTGGTGATGAAGTCGTATGCGCCCAGCTGCATTGCCTGCATCGCGTTGGGTCCGGTACCGTGTGCCGTCATGATGATGACCGGCATCGAAGTGAGCTGGCCTTCTGACTGCAGACTTTTCAGAAGCTGCTCTCCCCCAACCCTGGGCATCTTCCAATCGCAGAGCGTCACGTCTGGAACCCCGCCCTGAATCAGAGAAAATGCCTCCTCTCCATTGGCCGCGGTGCGAGTGTTGTACCCAGCACCTTCCAGGAGTTCGCGAACTGTTTCTCTCAAGTTCCGATCATCGTCGACGATCAGGATTTCAGCCATGGTTGTACTCCATCTCTGCTGTATTTGCCTCACTGAGCGGTACTGGGCTCGGTAAAGGTAGCCGGATCGTTGCCAGTGCTCCACCCTCGGCGTGGTTCACGAGTTGCAGCTCTCCTCCATGCGCTTGCACGATCTCGAATGAGATTGATAGACCTAATCCTGTACCGGCATCTTTCGTCGTGAAGAAGGGATCTAGCGCGTGGTTCCGAGCTTCACCTGTCAAGCCCGGCCCGTTATCCCGCACCTCGATCACCGCGAAACCGTCGCACCGTCCCGTAGATACCCAGACTTTTCCCGCGGAGTCTGCGTTGCTGGCAGCCGAATGCACCGCGTTCTCAAGCAGATTGTCGAGCACTTGCAGCATTCTGCTGCGATCACAAACGACGTTTACTTCCGAATTGGCTTTACAGAAGATGGCCACACCTTTCGCGGTTTCTCGATTAATCCACGTCTGGGTTGTGACTGAGCAGAATTCGGTGAGCGAAATGGGCTGTAGCTGCAGATGGATTGGTCGAGAGAAGTAGAGAAGGCGGCCGATGATCGTATCGAGGCGGTCAATCTCCTCCAGGATGACACTGCTATTCCGGCCAACTCCTTCCGACTCGGAACTTCGCTGTGACATCTGCGTGCGAAGCCGGATGGTGGCCAGCGGATTACGGAGTTCATGCGCGATCCCTGCGGCAAACTGCCCCAGAGCGGAGAGACGTTCCTTGTGCCGCATCTCTGCTTCAAGCACCCGCTCCTTTTCGATCTTTTGTTGAAGAGAGGCTGCAAGCGTATCTACGCCGTACAAGACGCGATCGAACTCCTCAAGGTGAACTCCCTCCGGGACAGGCGGCAGCTCTGTGAACAACCCGTTCTCCAGAGATCCCAAGCGCTCGAGAACGATGTTGACGCCTCGGCTTACTTCGGAGGTAACGAAAAAAGTCAACAAGGCAGTGATCAGAGCGGCGGCTCCGAAGCCGAGACTGCCCCAAAGGAGCTGGCGATTTCGACCGCTGGTTACACCGGGCAAACGCTGCATGAGCCAGACAGCGCCGCTGATCTCGGGTGACTTACCCGTTGATGTAAGACTTGCTGGCGCTTCTTTGATCGGCAGGGCGACAAACAGGATGGCGTCGTGAGGTCCTTCAAACCGAATTGTTTTCGTTGATCTACTTGCTACCGCGTCTCTTATGAGCTGCTCAATTGTTGGCCGCTCCCGTTGAGGCATCTCCTTATTCGGACCCGGACCTTCATGCGTTGGAAAGGCGTAACCGACCAGAGCTCTTGATGAGGCGGCATAAAAGCCACCCTCGATGCCCGGTTCCTGCCGTAGAGCGCCTGATGTGAGTTGGGCGAAGGGGTCGGGGGATGCGATACGGGGACGAGGCGGTGGCGGAGGTAATTCACCTGGACTGCCTGGTTCCGGAGGTGGCCGTCGAGGGGGGTGAATTGGCTGGGGCAGGGGCGTGACGGTCCCGAGAGCAGGAACTGAAGATGGTCGATCTGCATAGCTGTGAGCGAGGCTGGAGGCCACTGAAAGGAGGTGGCGCTCTGCCAGCGAAAGCTCGGCGGTGTGACTGCTCCGCAGAAAACCGAAGAAGCTAACGGCTCCGCCCGCCAGGAACAGAAGCGTGAGGACGGCTAGGAGCAGGATGCGAGATCGAAGACTCCTCCAAAATAGCTTCGGCATGTCCCTCCTCACCGCGATCCGGTTCTGACGACAATTGAGAAGACTGCAACTAGAGTTCCACCGTTCATGGATCGAATTCCGCCCATAAAGCGATGGAGTGCTCCGTTCCGACCGGCTCCTGTACGGTTTGCACTCATATCAGTGTGCGCTATCCGTACACTTCGCAGCACAGAATTGAACCCCTCATGGTCGTCTCCTAGGAAAACAGCGGATCTCTTGTGGCCACCTAATTGCCCTACGGCTATTGAGAGGTGAAGCATCATGTCGTCCAGCTTTCCATTCAGAACAGTCATCATCGGGCTCGCACTCAGTGCGTCGGCCTTCGCGCAAACGCCACCTCCACCTCGTGACGGGGCTGCTCCATTGCCAGCAACGGGCAAAGCCGGGCAGCCTATACCCGGCATGCTTGGCACGGCTTCGGTGGTCACACAGCCGTCGCGCGTTCGCGCATTCAACCCTGGCCCAGACGGGCAGGTCCGTAGCTTGTTTTTGACGAACGGAAGTGTCGTAGATCTCTCGCCCGATCTTGGCCGACAACTCGGCGCGACAATTCGGAAGGGCGCACGCGTGAGCCTAAATGGCACTCGCTCGAACGTGAATGGGCAAACTCTGCTGAGTGCAACTAGACTCACCATCGACTCACACACCTTTGTAGCGCAACCCGCAATGGGCGGTATGGTTCGGCCAGCGCCAGGCCAAGGCGGACCGGGCCGTCGGGGTCCACGACCCGATGTAGCAGGCATGCGGCGACCGGGACCAGCCGGTCAGGGTCCCGCAGGTCCTCCGCCCCCTCCGCCCGCAGGTCCGGACGGCCCCCGAGGACTGCGTCGCGGTGGAATCCAGCCACCACCACCTCCACCTTCTGACCGGCAGGCTCCTTCGAGTGCCGGAGCTGCGCAGCGACCTCCGACAGCACCTCTGCCCCCCACCGGTCCGCCAGACGGACCGCCCGCTGCGCCTTCTGCAGCTCCACCGGCCGCAGCTGCCCCTCAACCTTTATCGAATGGACCTTCCGTGTAGCCCAGCTACGTGGCGGGCTACACGGCACGCACTGTAGCCCCTCTCTTTGAGACAGCAGGAGCGAAAGAATGCCAGCAAATAGAGCAGCAAAGAAGGCGGCAGCAAAACATGCCGACCCAAAACATCATGAAGCAAAGGACCTTCGCAGGGCATATGAACACCTCGGCCGCGTTGAGATCCTGCAGCACAGCCTTGGCGCAACCTCCGCAAAGGAGATCCACACGCTCGTAACACTCGCCGAGAAGGAGTTAGGGAAAGGACATCGAAAGGATGCAGCTGACCTACTGAAGGCTGCGGAACACTTCAGTTTTGCTGCCTTGGCAGCAGAGGCAACCTCCGGCAAGGTCTCAGATGAGTTGAAAGGCATCGTTGCCGAGGAAGTCGATCACCTCACCGAAAGAGCGAACGAGCACTGGGGCGAAAGCGATGAAGAGGAACATCATGCCTCCATCGCACCTCTGTTTCACACCTCACTTGAAGCTGCTGAGAAGGCGCTCGAAGTAGGAAGCTACAGACAAGCGTTGGAACTGGCCCGAGGTTCTGAAGCCCTGGCCCATGTAAAGAAGCACGGGCCGGAGCAGTTGGAAGCAGCAACATCGCATCCCAGGCTATCGAAGGCTTGAATGACGCCCACGGTACAGGGAGCTTGCGGTTATAAGCGCAGGCTCCCTTCTCTTTCTCTTCCGCACCGAGGCCGAATAGGACGACATGCCTGATAAATCCAAAATAGTTCCGGCTGGAAATGATGGCAGTCTGAAGGCGCTGGAAGCGACTAACTTCTTCCTGGCGGATGTGCAGACGGGGCTTGGACCATTTCTCGCCGCGTATCTCGCAGGCGCGGGTTGGGGACCCGGCCGGGTTGGAGTGGTGCTTACGTTAGGAGGCATCATCTCTGTCGTGTTGCAGACTCCGGCGGGGGCTGTCGTCGACCGGGTCCGCTCGAAGCGCTCCATACTGGTCATCGCCTCTGCGGTTCTGGCGTGCGGGGCAGTGCTGCTCTCTTGGACGGCCGCACCTTGGGCGGTCTACACCTCCCAGCTGCTGATCGGCGGTGCGGGGCCTTTCCTCGCTCCCACTCTTGCCGCGGTGACGATGGGGTTAGTCGGCAGGGAGCTGTTCGACCGACAGTTTGGAAAGAACCAATCCTTCAACTCCGCCGGAAACGTCTTCTGCGCTCTGCTCATCGCGGGCGTCAGCAAGTTGTTTGGGAACCGCGCCATCTTCATCGCTGCCGCGGTGCTTACTGTTCCCACCGTGCTCTCTGTCTTGCGTATTCGAGCCAAAGACATCGATTACGAACTGGCGCGTGGCGGAACGAAGAGCGATAACAAGCGATCCTCACCGAAGACTTCGGTCTTCAAAACTTTACTTGGAGATCGTGTCCTGCTGACCTTTCTCGCGTGTGCCTTCTTGTTCCACTTCGCGAATGCCGCCATGCTACCGCAGCTGGGAGAGATGCTTTCTCACGGGTCCGCAGCTTCCGCTGCGCCGTTCATGTCCGCCTGCATCGTGGTCACTCAGTTTGTCATCATGTGCTCGGCCGCTGCCATCGGCCGTTGTGCGAACGTGCATGGCCGAAAGCCACTGCTGCTACTGGGATTTGGCGTGTTGCCGGTGCGCGCCCTGCTCTACACGGTGGTTCACCAAAAGGTTGGGCTCGTCTCAGTGCAACTGCTGGACGGTGTAGCGAATGCCATTTTTGGTGTTGTTTCTATTCTGGTCATCGCTGACCGTACCCGTGGCACTGGACGTTTCAACCTCGTGCAAGGTGCTCTCGCTACGGCGGTGGGGTTCGGCGCAGCTCTCAGCACAACCTTTGGCGGCAAGCTAATCCAGCACGGTAGCTATCGAGTATCGTTCCTCGCGCTTGGCGGAGTCGCGGCCCTGGCACTCGCCCTGCTCTGGTTTGCCATGCCCGAAACGCGGGAGCAGGACTCTCACTCTCCAACTCAAAAACCAACAAAGACGCAATTGCATGAATAACAGCCTTTCTCTTCAATCCTTCCGTCCCAACCCGCCCGACGCGGCTGGAGTGATCTCCTGGGTTCACCTGGGCGATCTCCATATGCGGGCCGCCGGCGAGCAGAACGATCTCGACCTTCAGGCCATCGTAAAAGAGGTGAACAGCGCCTTTGAAAAGTCCGTGAGCTTCGTCTTTCTTCCGGGCGACAACGCCGACCACGGCGACGCATCGACTTACAAGATCATCCGGAGATCTCTCGACGCGCTCACCGTGCCCTGGTGCGCAATCGTCGGCGATCATGATGTCGAACAGCTAGGGCCGAACAAGAACGGGAGAAAATGGTAGATGCTTTCTCCTGCACTAGCTCACATTCTGCTGCCCCTCATTGTTGCTGTCAGCATCCTGCTGATGCTGATCCGGCCGCGCGGCATTGCCGAGGTCTACTGGATCGGCAGCGGCGCGTTGTTGCTCATCGTAATGCGCTTAGTGCCTCTAAAGCTCGCGGGGAAAGCAATCGCCGAAGGCTCCGATGTGTATCTCTTCCTGATCGGCATGATGCTGCTCTCGGAGCTGGCGCGCGAGCACGGCGTCTTCGACTGGCTCTCCTCGGTCGCCATCCGCAGCGCAAACGGGTCGTGCACGCGGCTGTTCACTCTGGTCTATGGCATCGGAACGCTGGTTACGATCTTCATGTCGAACGATGCAACAGCGGTCGTGCTCACCCCGGCCATTCTCTCGGCCGTTCGCAAAGCCAAGGTGCAGCCGCTGCCGTACCTTTTCGCTTGTGCTTTGATTGCGAACGCGGCTTCCTTCGTCCTGCCCATCTCCAATCCCGCGAATCTAGTTGTTTTTCACGGTGGAGGTATGCCCCCGCTGGGGCTTTGGCTCCTGTCCTTCGGTGTCCCATCCGTCCTCTCGATCGCCGCGACTTACGTGGTCATGCGCCTTCTCTATCGCAAGGATCTGCACGCTGGACTCGAAAGTGAAGCGGAGGAGAACCCGCTGAACGGTGAAGGCAAGCTGGTCCTTGCTGGACTCGCTGTCATGATTGTCGTCCTGCTCGTTGCCTCGACGCTCAAGAAAGACCTCGGCCTCCCCACTTGTCTCGCAGCTCTGGCGATTACGGCCGTTGTGTCCATCAAATCGAAGTCGAACCCGCTCAAGCTAGCGCGGGAGATCAGCTGGGGAACCCTCGCGCTTGTCGCCGGTCTGTTCATTATGGTGGATGCCATCCAAAGCCTTGGAGCGCTAAAACTGACGAGCGGCTGGCTGGCGTGGGCACAGCATCTCCCGTCTACAGCGGGAGCTTTGGTAGCCGGCTTTGCTGTCGCGATCGCAAATAACCTGGTCAACAATCTCCCGCTCGGTCTCATCGCCGGTGGAACCCTCCAGGCCGCGCACGCGAAGGGCCTCCTCGCCAATGCCGTTCTCATTGGCGTCGATCTGGGGCCGAATCTCTCGATCACCGGCTCGCTGGCAACGATCCTCTGGCTACTGGCCCTACGGAAGGAAAACCTCGATGTGAGCTTCTGGGACTTTCTCAAGGTCGGTGCCATCGCCATGCCGGTCGCTCTGGTGCTATCGATCAGCGGAGCGGTCTTGATGCACCTTTTCCTTCCCACCAACTAACCCCAATCACTCTCTCCGGAGAACCCCCATGAGTCCTGGCTCGATCATCCCCTTCATCATCGGCGGCGGCGCACGATGTTGTTCACTCTAGGTTGAGCCTTGCCTAATAAGTCCGAGCCGATCCTCGCTGGCAAGCCGCATGTCTTTTAACTCAGGGGAACGTAGGCGACCGCTCTCCCTCATTAGAGACGCCGCTCATGTGAGCCTTGGACTCTCGCGTCGCAAGCACCTCACGATTTCTGAGTGAGCCAGGGGAGGCTCGCATTGGTACGGCTAACATAACCAAGTCACCAAGCGTGATGCCTTACCGGCCTGCTATTCAGAGACTGGCGCTCTTTCTCTCCATCCAGTGGCATATCTATCAAGAAGCAGCTGGAATCTGGAAACTGTGTGTGTCGACTCGATCACACCAGCATCTCGTGTAGCAAGATGTACTCCAGACATGAGCGTGGCTGCCTGCCAGTTCTGAGTTCAAGCGAATGTGTTGCTACTTATGATTGCAACTCCCCCATCTGGTTTTCATACGTTGCACGAACAACCTCTTGACCCCAACATCCACCAAAGCCTCAAGCTTAGGCAGGACGCGGCACTTTCCCGCATCCATGCCGCGCGCAACTCGTCGTAACTGGCCCAGAGGGAGCTGTAAAGCTCCGACTTCTTGATTGGCAATGCGCGCCCCCGATCCTCAAGTTGCGCGGTTTCGTTCCCTCGCAGAGCTAATTTTATTATGGCGCTCAGAAGCGAGCGAAACAAAGTACACGAGGTACGGTTCGGGCAATCGCAACAGCCTACACGGACGCAAGATTGAGGTGAGATGCATTTCGCCGCAGCAAACTTGCGCGTGCAGGGCCTTCTAAAAACCACGAAGTCCTAATCGGTGTCGTGTCCCATGTTCGATGGCTCCCCTCCGTAGGTCCACCGGTTCCGGGCATCTTGTTCGCAGCTCTGACCAGATCCATCATCACGCGTATCTGATCGCTCATGCTAGTCGGAATTGTCAAACGGCAGCGCGTTCGGCGACTATCGCCTGCTGAGGACTCAGACCGCTCGCAATCCCAGCGAGGCGCGCCTCCTTCCGGCGTTCCGGACGGCATCCCACGAAGCCTGCTGCGCTTGATCCAGGCCGGGCGCTTCATTGCCTCCCGCTGCAACCTTGTTGGAGGTCCCTGAAGCGGTTTTTACGAGGGTCGGTCGCCATCGCTCTCCGATACAGTGTCGTGTGGCGTCACTCTACCGAAATTGTTACCGAAGCGCCTTCGGTACAGCTGCGAAGGCAGCATTCAGTACGGCATGCATGACTGACGATCAGAGCTAAGTGGTTCCAGCGCTCGACCTGCAATTTGGTGCCGGGAGGGGGGGTCGAACCCCCACGAGGTTGCCCTCGGCGGATTTTGAGTCCCTATCCCCTACTCTCTAGCTGATGCAAATAGTGTGTTTACAGTGACTTAAAGGACTTGCCGATGCGGTTCCATGCCGTTCTGTGAGGGTCTGTTCTGGATGTTTGGGCACAGTTTAGGCACAGTTTTCGGGACCGAATCGGTTAGTTTAGGTTCCCGTTGTAGTGGCGACTTGGCAATTTGGAGCCCAGGAGGCTCAATGAGTGCCTTGGCGATTATGCACTCATTAAGAAGGGACGAAGAATCACTTGTCCGAGATGGCGACCTTATTTTTTCCCAAAATGAGCGAAAGTTTCTCACGGAATTTTCGGGGGGTTGGGCTGATCCTCCCGGTAGTTGTATTCTGGGACATTGCCGGAATCATAGTATTTCCTCCCCCAACGGCGCGGCATCTGAAATCACCTACACCGCTTTTCAACTAGCACCCTGTGGAGGTCTCCCATGCGCGTTTGGAAAATGATCGCGTGCTCTGTGCTAAGCGTCAGCTCTCTTGTTGCAACCGCGCAGATGGGGTCGAACGGCGCGAAAGCGCCCGCGGCCGAGTCTACCGCGACGCCCGCCGACGCGTACGACGCGCAGTTAAACATTATCGAACGTGAAATGATGGGTTTGGTAGAGGCAATGCCCGCTCAGAAATTTGGATTCGCGCCGAATGCGTCGATCTTTGTTCCGGGACAAACCACGCAGTTTGCCACGGTGCGCACGTTCGCTCAGCAGGCCACCCATGTGGCCCAGATCAACTATCTCCTTTATGGCATCGTCAGCGGCCTCAAGCCCGACGTGGATACAAAAGCAATCGGCAAGCTCACAAAGAAGCAAGACGTCGTTGCGGCACTGGCGGCATCCTTTGCATTCGCGCACAAGGCGGTTGCCACGCTCACCCTTGCTAATGCGTTTCAAATCGTCAAGTCGCCGCAGCCAGGCATCGAGACGCGAGCCACAACCGCCGGCTTCGGAGTTGCGCATGCATTCGATCACTACGGGCAGATGGTTGAATACCTGCGCATGAATGGCATCGTACCGTGAGCCGGCAGAAAACAGCTCCAGCCACTTCCCGCATCCACGCGTCCGAGTAGACGATACGTTTGGCTTCGCATACAAGTGCCGAAATTCTCAATGGGCGCATTCGGGGCGATTAACCAATTGAAACTTGAACGGTTGATGCAACTGTTCATGATTGAGTTCGGACAAGTCGCGTTCTTCATCTATAGGTAGTTGCTCTGCCCGGATTACAAGATTTCTATTCTTGAGCGTTCGACCTGTGCATTGACACGTGAATCAGACAATCCTCACTAGCTGAAACGATGCGCGACGAATGACCCATTTGGCGGTGTTGGCATCACAGGGTAGATGTTATTGAACCCTGATCGGACACTTGGTCACAGACCCTCGCCCTCTGCCCACAAGGCGCCAGATAAGGATGAGAATTGAGCGGCAGATTACCTCTCCTTTGAGGCGATGAGCAGCCCATATCCAAGATGCCCTTTTGCGATGGCGTCCTGGGCTGCCGTTGCGAACACTTTCGCTTGTTTCAAGTCCAGACCGGGCAGGTCGAGCTTCTTGAGCCCGATCAGTATGTCAGCGACCAGAAGTTTACCCCGGATGGCTTTGACCATCTCCTGAAGGTCATGGTCGCGTGGCTGACTGATAACCACTTCGAGATTTGCCTTCGACAGCCAGTCCGCGTATTGATCGAGCGATTGAGCGTCGCCGATACAGGCAATCCAGGCAAGTAAACCGTCGAGGCCCGGCAGGTGCGTGCTGTCTTTGGTGATATCGCTCATGCCGACCCGTCCACCGGTTTTCAGGACGCGATGGAACTCCGCCGCAGCCACGGCCTTGCTCGGAAAGGTGCAAAAGGCGCATTCGCAGAGGATGGCGTCGAAGGTACCTGATGCGAACGGAAGTGACTCAGCATCGCCGAATTGAAATTCTACCTTCTCGCTTAGCCCTTTCACGAATGCTTCGGAAGTCGCCTGTTGGACATTCTCTTCGCTTAGATCGACTCCAACCACGCGACATCCGAACTTCTCCGCAAGGGAGAATGCGCTCGCTCCCTTTCCGGAGGCGACGTCCAGGACAAGCGAATCGGGAGTAAGCGCGAGTAAGCCGGCCAATTCCTCCGTGAGACGTAGCCCGCCCGGATGAAAACTATCTCCCAAAAGATACTTCGCTGCGGCGCTGCCATACACGTTCGCGCAGCACTGTTTCACGGAGGGTTCAGAGGCCTGGGTCTCTTCAATCATTTGCGGTCACCTCGTCAATCGAGGTGAGTTGGGAAGAAGCCTCCGCCTTCATGTTGAACTCGACTGGCAGGACTACATAAGGGATGTCCTCGTGCCGTGCTCGACGGCGCTCTGGCTCCATCGCCTCCAGTTGTTTGCGAGCCTGCTCACGATAGCCAATCGTGTTGTAGGAGCAGAAAGGAACCTGCTTTCCTCCGGGTAGCAGGAACTCCTTGCAACACTTCATCAGGTTCTTCTGGTTGAACGTCCAAGGATCCATGAAATCAGTCAACATGATCATCAACATGTTCTGAGCGATGTCACCGACAGTGAGACTTTCGGGAAGTCCGCAGGCCTGGCAGGACACGGAAAACTGCTCCGCTGACTTCTGTGAACCCGAGACGGATGAGGACGACCATAGACCTTCAAGGGCCTTCTTGATCTCCAGGCTGAAATCGGGCATCACGCGATTTGTGATGTAGTCGAGGTACTCATAGACGTTGACGACGCGGGAGAGCGGAGTAACATTTTCGCCATCGATAAAGGCGTATGTAACGGAGTTGCATGTCGGGAAACAGCACGGAACAGGAATGAAATCGGACACGATGAACTTCTTATCCGTCTGTTCTTCGATCATCTTGACGATGTCAGGGATGGTGATCCGCTGCATGGGGTCGTGCTGCATGTGGCGGCCAGCATGGAAGGCAGGCTGGAAGTTGATTCCGCGCACCGCCGGGTGTTCGATAGCGAAATCGACGATCTTTCCGATTTCATGCTCATTGACTCCACGTTCGATTGCGGGGACTAAAGTCACATTCAAGCCAATGGCTGCAAGCCGATCCAATGCAAGCAGTTTCTCGGCAAGAATGTCCGGCTCGCCGCGGATGATGCGATAGGTGTCTGAATCAAAGCCGTCGAACTGGAAATACAGCGACGGGCGGACCTCATTCAACTCTGCAAGGAAGCGATCGTCATGTGCGATACGTTTGCCGTTCGTGTTGACCATCGTGAACGGGATGCCACGGTTCTTGGCTGCGCGAACGAAGCCAAGAATCTGCGAATGGATCGTGGGCTCGCCGCCCGAAAACTGAATGACCTCCGGTGCGCCTTCGGTACGGACAAAGTCGTCGAGCATCGCCTCCACTTCCTCCATCGTCAGGCTGAATCCTGGTCTGGCCGACGCAAAGCAGAGGGGGCAATTCATGTTGCAGTTGCTGTTGACCTCGATAATTCCGAGGCAGGCATGCTGCTGGTGATCAGGGCAGAGACCGCAATCGAGCGGACAGCCATCTTTTATCTCGGTGCCGAAGGCGAGCGGAATCGTTCCCGGCTTGTTGTACTTGCTGAAGCTCATGTACATCTCGGCATCGCCATACACGAGCGCCTCAAAGGCACCATGGTCTGGACACCGTTTCGCCATGTAAACCTTGTTGTTCCGAAGGAGGATCTTAGCATCGATCACCTTGCGACACTCGGGGCAGATGCTCCGAGTCAGCTCGTAGAAGACGTAGTCAGCATCCTTCTTCAACGCCTTTGGCTCGTTCGCTGTGGCTACGGACGAATTACTCATTGTGGCCATTTCTCGTCCGCTATCCACGCGGACTCTTCGATCTCAAGGGCTGGGTGCTGCCCTGGTAGAGCCACTCTAAACCAGATGAATGGGAAGAGTGGATTGGGCAACCAGTAGAACCAGGCAATGCACTTTTCAGCGACTTGACCTCTAAGTCGAAGATCCATCCAGGAGTACAGTCCCTTGTACGGACAGACGCCTGGGACAAAGTTTAGCCGAAACGCCTCAGTCATAAGACAGCGTTTGCGGATGTAGAAGTTTCCTTCAAACGGCATTATGTCCCAACCCTTGCTGCCTTCTGCCAAGAGGATTCCTGAAGAAGCATGTCGAATCCGAACGCGTGTCTTAGACTCTGCATCTACCACCACCTGTCCTCGACTTTCATTCATCCTTGTGTTTCAGAACCCACGAAGACTTCACCCCGTAGAACGGAATCACCTTCGCCACCTTTTTGAATCAGACGAAAGCTTCTGTCTGACGTATCCTAATTGCCGATCCTCCGATCGCACACAGCTTGAGTTGATCTGGTTCCATTCCTATCCGATGTAGTTCGCTGGTGCTGACTCAACGTATACCGGCCGCACGCAGCAGAACGTACGACGCTTCCCACTTCCCCACACCCTCGACGGCGGCGAGATATCTGCAAAACTCGCCGCGCTACACTAACTCGTCACTGGTACAAAAGATCGGGCAGGCCAGTTCGAACTGCCAAATACTTCGTCCAAGACGTTTCGGACGAGATGTACATTCTCATCACTTATCTGAATGAAGAAACTTCCGGTGTCGGTCAGAAGATCGCGGCCCACTTGAATACGATCACGCAGGTAGGCCAAGTAAGAATTGACCCCTAATTCCCAAGTGTCGCGGAATGCCTTCACCTGTTCCGGTTGACGCGAAGCGTCTTTGCTCTTTCCGTCATCAACCTTTGGGTTTCTGGTGGATACCTGCCAATTTGAACCGAATTTGATGCCATATGGAGGGTCAAGGTAGATTGTCTGAACTTTGCCGCGAAGCCCTTCCTTTTCAGCCAGCGAAGTCATAATCATGAGCGAGTCGCCAAGAATGAATCGATTGCTCCAGTTCTGCTCGAACTTGTAGAAGTCAACCTTGTCGGCGAAGTCTTTAGGCCCGCCGTTGAAATCGGAATAGAAGTTGCGCTGAATGTCTTCGTCGCGGGCTTCCTTTTGCAGGGACGCGATGATCGCCTGCGGCTTGACTTTCTCCTGGATGTAGATAGTGGCCTGCCCGATCTTTTGTACCAGTGACGAGTTAGTGTAGCGCAGCGAGTTTTGCAGATATCTCGCCGCCGTCGAGGGTGTGGGGAAGTGGGAAGCGCACTTTGCTTTCCACTTCTCCATACCCTGATCTGAGTTCGGGCTGCCACGTTTCCGGAGCGGGTGGT
>JAABUV010000575.1_pt1 | contig 55324 bp, 53 predicted proteins | sample 5559971 | NCBI WGS metagenome assembly JAABUV01 (sample SAMN10711881, study PRJNA513362) | rock metagenome | isolation source: Antarctica rocks | place: Antarctica: Victoria Land, Knobhead nord | collected 2015-12-19 | reverse complement strand
ATCTTTCAAGAAGCTAGATGACAAAATGCTCGATTCTTTCATCAATCTAGATTTCGTCGACTCTTCATATAAACTGAAATTATCAGAGTCTATGCGTGTTCATGATGTATTTCATTCTGATCTGCTTTGCTCTGCCGTCGACGATCTCTTGCTTGATCAAAAGAACGAACTCTCAGATTCAATAGTGGTAAACGACGAAGACGAGTGAAAAATCGATGATATATTAAATTTTCGTCGATATCGAAGACGACTTCAGTATAGAGTCAAATGAAATGACTATGACAATGATCTCAATTGATACAACGCTGATGACGACGAATTTATGAACGCTTAGAAGATCGTTGATGATTTTCATATTCAATATTCGAACAAATCGCGCTAATCAACAATTCAATCAATCACGATTTAACAGATCTGAGCCTGTGAAATCATGATTGAACAATCAATCGAGCCGAACAGAAAATACATTCATGCGAACATGAATCATCGAAGAAGAAAGATAATGTCACGATTCTAGCCTTGCCAGGCTCAGTCTTCTAGCCTTATCAGACCTATTCTCGCTTCGTTATCTTGACTAGTCCCTATTGAGCCTAGCGTCGACTGAGAAACACACATATGTAGCCAGCTTCTTTCTCGTAGCTATCTTTCTTTCTTAGCATTTATTTTCTAGTTAAATGACATCTCTATCTGACTCGCTCTAGGCAGACTTCTAACACATAGAAAGAACGAAGCTTTCTTGAGAAAGGAAAATGATTCAGACTTCGAATTCTTTCGAGTTCTTTCGTATGAAAGCTATACTTTTTCTAACTTAGTATCTCAATTTCTAAGTTTCATCATTTCATCATTTATTAGATTATGATGACGGTTTTGTGATGAGTCGTAGTGAAGAGAGAAAACAAAACGTGTGGTGTGAGACATGTACTTCTCAGCTGTTGATAGAAGTTTGGTTCACGAATGTCTTGAATATCGATGAATAGGCTCGATATCTTCTGAATTCGGTTTTCTCGAGCTTCGTATGTTTCTTGACAAAGCTGACATTTGATGAATGATTGTGATGATGATGAGAATTGAGACGGCGTGAATTGTGATGACATCGTGATCTCAAGACGTTCTTGAACCACGATCGCTTCGGCAACGATTCATTGTGAAAGCTTTCTCATTTACTGTCAAGTCTATCGACATACCTGAAACTATTGCAGCCCAATCTAGCTGAAAGCTTTGGGTCGAACTTTTCGTTCATGAATATCTTGATCTGATCGTACTTCTATGTGCGAACCATCGAAATATTAGCAGCCTTGACTGATACTGAACATATTTCTATTCGAATATTGTGAAACGATAAATACAATCATTGAGATTATTCGTTGCCTGTGTTCGAAAGAATAAAACGATATCTAACTTGCTACGTCGAGCTTCGAGAAGAGAGTGTAGAAGATTATAGGAAAAGATGAGCGAATAGAAAGTCTTGCACAGTGACTAAAGTCTTCGATAAAGAAATCTCTCAGTTATTTTATGTATAAGATATGGCATCAATCAACAGAGTGTTCGATATCTGAGACTGAGCTCAGCATCGTCATCAAGTGAGAATATACCTGTGAAGAAGAATCTTATATACTCGTGCCTTTCAATGTTGTCAGATAATGCGTTGTTGCACAGACATGCACTACGCAATCAGCTCTCTTATGTCGATGAGACTTTAGCGATTGTGCATCAACAGTGCTTTCGTAATCGTGCGATGCGATGCGTAATGATCTTCTTAAAAGCACAGAATCAATTGATTGATATAAAATGTATTCTAAACATTCAATCAAATTTTTGATTCGAGTTTTGAGAAACAATAATTCAATCGACTCAGCTCATCGTAGCTCTTCGAGCTCATCGCAACGCCTCTTGCGAGACTTTTTCAAAAATCATTTGACGTCTTTCTTCTCTTCGATTTAGAAGCGACACTTCTTGTCGTAACATCTAGTTCAGCTTAGCTGCATGTGTCGCTCAGTCGTCGAAAGAAGCATACTCGCGTGACTGAGCTGAGATGCTCAACAAGATTGATGTCTCTCGTGAGTCAATGACTGTCAGTTGATTCTTAAGAACGTACACAGACATACTTGAACAATCAGATGCAGACTTTGTTTTTCTTTCGTTGATTTGAAATTAAATTGAGTCATGTTCAATACGATTTATTTCTTCTGTATGCAGATGAGATTATGCAGAGTATTTCTCTCAATGTTCAGCGACATTCTAAATGTAGTGAGAAAGAGTATACTGATCTATTTAGACACTCAAAGTGAGTTCAATATCTATCAGTATTCAAATACATTTTCTGAAAATGAATAAAGTTCTTGATGTATACATCTTATGATGTTTCGAAGATAACTCATTTAATCATTTTGATTCACTCAAAGAAAGCATGATCTCTTGCTTCTTCAAGCATTCTTTTTGAATTCTGACAATGTCATTCAGAGCATTCTTTATCATGATTGAGTCAGCTGATGAATCATGTGAATTAATAATCTTTGATGATTTTTCATTCTTGACATTAGTCATCAACTTCTTCATTGATGAGTAGAAGATCTGTGATTTGCCTGATAGTGTATTGAAAAATCTTATTGTTTTATGATATAAATCAAGAATAATTATACTTTGAGCTCAGTGAGCGCTTAAATCATGCAAATTTTCTTGTTAATTGTCATTGAAAAATGTTTGAGTGTCATGATGTCAGATCATCAACTCGATTTAGAACATAAATCGTCGATATCTTAAATAATCTCGATTCATTGAATCTGTTTTGCAGTTCAATGAATTAAGTCATCAATCTAGTCATCATCATTTTAATCTAGTTTCATCAAATCTGTTTCAATCATCTCAGTTGTGTGTGCAAACTTCTGCAATCTTAAGTCAATAAAACTACTGTCTAGTCTTGATTCTGCTTAATTCATGTATATAAAAGTTGAGTTTTTATTCTTTTCTTTCACTTTTTGTCTTTCATCTTGTACATTATTTGATGTATTGTCTTGTATTTAGATTCTATTAAAGTAATAATAATAATATCAATCTTTTATATTAATAGTATTTCTAGTCTAGCTCAGTTTCTGACATTATGAAAGATTTACACTTTCTGCAACGTTTTCATATGTTGAAATCTCATTTAGTTATTCTTTCGCTCAAATGAAGTCATCTCACAATCTCTTGATCAATAGGGAGCGTGCTGTTGAACAGTTCACTTAAAGTGTAATTGAAAATTCAGTTAAGATCTTTCGCGTAATGCATGAGCTTTAAAATCAAGTTCAACAACATGATGTTATCATTTCATTTTAATTCATCATTTTCAATTCTTCAATTTATATAAAATTGAATTCTCAGTTTCTTGCAACAATAGCTCAGATCATCACATAAATCTTGAACAATCAATCTTTTTTCATCATTCATTTTTCTGTGAACTTTGTTGCTGTCTTCATTACTTCTAGATTCAAGAAGCTTCTTGACATATCTGAGTATGAGAAGAACAAAAATTGATTGAATGCATGAAAGCAGAGTCTGATACAGCGCATGAACATGAATGATGATCATTACTTCTTTTATCAAGTCAAGATCATCTATGTTGAGTCACAACTCATTATAAATAAGAAGACTCACAATCTAATGAATCAATATTGAGTCAATGATCTTTGTATCATTTTCATCTTCACAGATTGATGACATAAGTTATGTTATTGCTGTGACAATTCTTTCAAGACAAAAGATGTTCATCTATATTTTCATGAAACTTTGAAGCAAGACATGAATAGCTTTGTTGACTACTACAATCTTTTCTATCAAAAGAAAGAATGTTCTTTGATGAAAGATTTCTCATTGATTGATTGTCTGAAGCGCAATGTCAATTATTTCACTTAAGTCATCATTTTCTTCTGACAGTTTCTTGATGAAACTCAATCATTTATTTTTCATCAATGAATTTAAGCATTCTTTGACATTAATGAAGAGTTTCAGCAGCTTAAGCATCATCAAGCTCACTTCATCTTCGTCATTATTTCATTCATCAAAGTCAAGAACATCTCTGCAATAACTAGTAACTCTTGAGATTCAAAAATCATCATCTTTGTAACTGTTGTTTCAACAATATCTTCATCTTTTTCTCTTTCATCTTTCGATGAGTCAATGAATTTAAGCTTTGTCATTGTCATCGTTCAAGATAAGATTTTGATCATTTCTGAAATCAAGAAAATTTGCAACAAGTGAAAGCTGTGCTACTACTGCAAATTGCAACATTCAAGCAAAATCATTAAAGAATGCTCAAATAAGAAGTTCTTCACTCTGCATATCATGAATGTTTACAACAATGATGTTGTCAGTATAAATGAAGAAGTCTCACTGTTTGCAAGAAAAGTTTAGTTTTTGAGCTAAGTCACGCTCAGAGATCTGTATATATATCATCTTGTCTATTAGTTTCAATCTTTTCACTTTCACTTCAATCATATAGAAAGTTTTTTGCTAAATCTGTCTTGAAACTCTTTGAATTTGATTTGACATTCAAAGATAATCACATGATAATATTCTGTATTCTACATCAAGCTCAATTTAAAGTTCTTGCTTTCGCTCTGATTGATAATGAAGTCTTTACTTATGTCTTTATGAATAAATTCTTCACGCAACAACATTATCTTTTCTTGCATTAATTAACTTATTCTTGCAGACTTCAAGAATTTGATAATCAAGTCACTTTAATTGATGACATTACTCATGTTGTTAAAATCACAATAATTCTCGATGAACACATTGAAAAACTATTCTTTTATGTCATTGAATTAAATCAATATTTCATCATCACATCATTGATGTCAATTTTGAGCACAATATTCTCATTTTATCTTTCTTCTTCTGTCTTAATCATTATTGCTCATTTCTCGTCAAGATCTATGATCTTAATCAATAAGAAGAAAATTTCTCATTCAAAGTTAACAAAGTAACTTTCTTTCAATCTCGCTCTTAATTCACTCACAAGAAGCAACACAGTTCATGAATCATTCACAAGAAGCAATTCAGTCTACAAATCATTCACAAGAAGCAATTCAGTTTACAAATCATTTACAAGAAGCAATTCAGCACTCAGTTCACTTGTAAGAAGCAATCTAGTTTCTCATTCATTCAAAAGAAGTAACTCAGTTTTCAGTTTGCTCACAAAAAGTAATTCAATTCTCAATTCACTTGCAAGAAGTAATTCAGTTTCTTATCTGCTCACAAGAAGTAATATAACTTTTCGTTCGCTCATGAGAAGTCAACTAACACTTAGCTCATTCACAAGAAATAAACTTCATTTAATCTTGTCTCTCATTTGAAACAAGAAGCTTCTAGTTGTATTCTTCAAGTCATTCAAAAAGAATACTCATTAAAAATCAAGTGTTGAAATTCTTCTCTTTTTAAAACTTCTGTTATTTTTCAAGCAAATCAATTTAATCAATCTTTTATACAACTTGACATAGTTAAGTTGAAAGCTTAAAGCTTTGATCATGCTGCTCATCAAAGACATTGAAGTGTTTAGTATTATTTTAAAGAAAATCGATGTCTTCTTGAATCTTGAGTTAATCTCATCTTCTAGTCTAGATTCTGACAAGTCAAAATCGCGTCATGCAACTTTGACTGTCTGTTCAAAAAACAGCTCAACTCTTGCTCAGTTCTTGTCTCATTCTCAAGACAGTATGTATGATAAGAATTATCATCTGAATCTTCATTAAATGAAAAAGAAATTTCATTTGACTGCATTCACGACACAAGAAGATCTTGAAGTCTATTAATAAAGTAAGAACGTCGATTCAGTCACAATTTTATCGTTCAAATATTTTGAGTTTCTAGATGTTTTCTTTAAGAAGAATGTTGATATCTTGTCTTTGCATCAAGCTCATGATCATGTCATACATCTTAAAGAAGATGCTCAATTCTCAGTCTTCGCTTTGTACAACATGAGTTGTGACAAAATTCTAGAACTTTGTCTTTATCTGAATGAGAATCTGAGTAAAGATTTCATTCAAGTCAGTCACTTTCAGATGATCATCTCTGTTCTCTTTATCAAGAAACTTAAAGAAGAACTTTGCTTTTGCATGAACTATCAAGATCTGAACGTTATCACAATCAAGAATCGATATTCTTTATCTTTGATCTCAGAAACGCTGAATCATTTAAGTCAAGCTAAAATCTTTATCAAGCTGAATATCATTTCTGCGTTCAATTGACTTTGAATCAAAGAAGAAGATGAAGTTCTCATTATCTTTTGCACTCAATTTGAATTATTCAAGTATTTAGTCATGTTCTTTGATTTATGTAATGAGTCTGTCTCATTTCAGAAGTACATCAACAATACTCTTTATAAACATTTAAATAAGTTTTATACAGCTTATCTGAATAACATCTTGATTTATTTCGACAATGAACTCAAGCACAAGATTCATGTCAAGCTCATTTTGCAAAAGCTGTGAGAAGCAAATATTCAGATGAATATAATCAAATGCAAGTTTCACATCACTCAAGTTTCATATCTAAAATTGATAATCATCATTGAAGAGATTAAGATGAACTCTTTCAAGATAAACATCATTGTCAACTGATTCATCTTGATCAACGTTAAAGACATTCAAAGTTTTCTAAATTTCGCGAACTTTTATAAAAGATTCATCTATGACTATAGTAGAATAGCTATCTCGCTCACTCATCTCATCAGAAAAGATGTACTTTTTGTCTGATCTTAGAAATGTCAGATTGTATTCAACACTTTTAAAAAAGTCTTCACTTTCAAAATTATTCTTTGTCACTATAATTCAGATCACAAGATTGTGATAGAAATCAATGCTTTAAACTATGTGTTCAAAGACATTTTCTTTCAATACAATGAGAACAAGATTCTTCATTCAGTCACTTACTTTTCAAAGAAGCATAATTCAGTTGAGTGTAACTATGAAATCTATGATAAAGAACTTATGATCATTGTTTGCACTTTCAAGAAATGATGATCAGAGCTTGAAGACTTTATCTATTTTGTTGAGATGATCATGAATCACAAAAATCTTGAGTATTTCATGTCAACTAAGCAGTTGAATCATCATCAAGCTCATTGAAGTGAGTTTCTGTCTAGATTCAACTATCACATCACTTATCATTTCAACAAGATTGATGATAAGTTGAATGCTCTGATATGTTACTCAGAAAATCTTTTTAAAAAGAGAAATACATTCAATTCTTGACATCAATATCAACATCAAACAATTCTGAAAACTCATGTTTTAAATCTCAATATTGTTGAGAATCTCGCTTTTGATATCTTCAACATCAAGATCATAAAGCTTCAGTCACAAATCATTGCTTTAAATTTAGTTCAGTTACATTTATTCTCAGTTATTTCAACATTTTTACAAATTTTAACTTTCATGAATCTAGAAATTGAAGAATTCAACGTTGAAAACATTAAGTCTCAGCTAAATCAAGACACTCTGAATCTTGATGAAGATTTTGCTGACATTCTCACTCAGACATTGTGAAAGTAAGTTGAAATCAATGACAAATTTGCAGCTCAAATAATTGAAGTGCTTCACAATGAAGCATGACATCACAACAAGATCTTTCTAGTTGAGTGTGAAAAACACGAGAATCATCTGTACTTTTGAGAAAGAAAGTACATGCTCAACTCAGATAAATTACGTTTTCATATCATTCAGCTCGCTCATGATAATGTTATCAATGATCACTCAGAAAGAGCAAAAAGCTATGAACTGATCAGTCAAGTTTACTGATGATTAAACATTTATAAGTATGTTCAATGCTTCATACAAAACTGTTACATATGCACACATTTCAAGCTTTTTAAACAATGAACTCAAAAATGATTGTGTTCTTTTTCAGTTCTCAAACATCATTGACGTGATATTTTCATGAACTATGTAAATTCTTTATCGCTCAGTATCTTCATAAGTATCACATATAGATATGTTCTAATCTTTATTGATCATTTTATCAAAATGAAACATTTAATTCTCATCACTTCGTCGACAAAATCGTAAGATGAGAAAAGTCAATATTAATTGATTTTTATTGACTTTTTCTGAGTTAGCTGTTAATCTCATGTGTCAGCTAACAATTGAAATTAGCTGACTCTCTCAGTTATTAGCTGACTATTAGCTGTCACTTAGCTGTCACTTAACTGATTTAGCTGTGCATTCAGCTAATATCAATTTTGTCTCTTATGACAATCATCACATCAATATTACTTATGTTATCTTTTTAAATGTTCGCGCATTCTGTCACTAGATCATTATATATAGTTAAGTTTCTTTAAATGTCTCTTTTTATCTCATTGCTCTTCACTCTTTTATCATTTAAATTGAATAGATTGTCTTTGCTGCAAATTATGTTATGTATGATAAGATATATCTTTTCATTATACATGTTTGAGACGATCTTCACTCTTTTTTCATCTGAATCAGTTAAATCGTCTTTGTTGTAGATTATGTTACATATAACAAGATGTTTCTTTTCGTTATACACGTTTGAGTCGATCTTCACTCTTTTTTCATTTGAATCAGTTAAATCGTCTTTGCTGTAAATTATGTTATGTATGACAAGATATTTCTTTTCATCATACATGTTTGAGAATAGTACGACAATCAAGTGATTTGCGACATATTGATTTATCTAGTCTAAATTTCAATTATCATCGCTTTTGATGATGATTTTCATCGAGAGTCTGCGCTTGATTCGCATATATTGTACAAACTGCTTATATTTCTGAGCATCGTCGATGATGCTAGACGATTCAGCAAACTTACTGTATCAGACTCTTTCTTCTTTTATGATGCTCACTCTCTTCGCTCAAGAAGTTCGAGTAGTACGCAGTTTGAAAATCATAAACGCTTCTTCTTCGACGCGAATTCGATATTCATCTGAAGTCAAAGTCTCTATGATGCTTAGTTCGATATCATCAGCATCTGACTTGTCAACGAAAGACGTGTTTGCGATCTAGAGCTTAACATACAGTATACAATCAAGAAAATGAATCAAATCTATCATGTTGATATTTCGTTCTTTCAATGTCTTCTGTGAGTTCATTGTACATCAGTCTCTGTCGATCAACAATGAAAAGAACTTTTAAATACTTATTCATTCATCTTGTTGTCACAAGAATATAGAATGAGTTTTTTACATAACAAGTATAGTGAGCATGCTGTACATCTTCTGCACAGTATTAAACTCATTGTCTTTCGCTGAATGCATTTACGAGTTTTTGATTCTTGTCTTCACATGTCATGATGTCAGATCATCACTCAGATTTAAAACATAAATCGCAAACATCATGAGTTCAATGAATCTGTTCACAGTTCAATGAATCAGATCATCATTCAGAGTTAAAGCATAGATCAAATCAGAGCTTAGTCTAATCATTATATAATTAACTCTCAAGCGTTGATTGTGAATTGATTGAATTTAGCAAGTTATAAGAGTTCTATTCAATTCTGACATGCTCGTAACATAGTCATTAATTTAGTTATCATCATTTGAATTTAATCACAGCAATATTAAGTCTTAAAACTACTGTCTAGTCTTGATTCTGTCTGATTCATGTATAATAGAAGTCTGATTCTCGTTCTTTTCTTTCACTTTTTGTCTTTCGTCTTGTACATTATCTGATATATGTCTTGTATCTAGATTTTATCAAGTAATAATAATATTCTTCTTCTATATTGATAGTATCTTTAGTCTAGTCTCTGACATCACGTACACGCTATACGCAGTATCATAGTTAGCAAAACAAAAGTCATCAGATGAGTCAGTTCTGACGCAGATGTAAGTCATTTCACTCTTTCAAAATCACTTACAGAATACTTTTGCATGTTTTCTTTCTATGCATTATGCTTTAATTAGTCGAAATTCGATCTAAATCTGATCAAGATATTGAAACAAGTGTGATTTGACAGTTAATACTTGATATGAAACACTTATGCATGCATCAACTCTCTCAACGTCATCGTTCTGAAATAATATAATAATGAGCTTGATTCTGAACTGCACTTGACTTTCTCATGTGCAGAATTGAAATCAATTATGATGAGTTACGACTCACTCTTGTCTCAAGTTTCTCACTGTTCATATTATCGTTCTTCTATCATCTTTGTTAGATCGAAGTCGCGACAGAGTGAGAAAAAACATACTTTACTCTTCATAAAGAACTTCAAGACAGTCTCATGATTCAGACTGTTCTCTGCAGAGCTCTTCTTCTTTCTCTTTCTGAGTTCACTTCACTGACAGTCAAAGTCATCATCAATGTCTTCTACATCAGATAGCGAGTGCACAAGAGAGAAGTATATGAGTTCGTTCTTCGCATTCAAATTGAGTTTCACTTGACTTTGTTTCATCAGCTTCTTTCACAGTCATCATCACATAATTTCTTGTCTCAAGATAAACTGAGTAAATTACTGTCTTGTGATGAATGTGTGATCGTTTGTGATCACTCTGTCAATGTATATGTCTCTTGATCTGAGCAGAATGAAGCATATCTTCAACTTCTTATCTCTGAGAGTGATTCTCAACTTGCGCATTCTATCTGTATTTCTTTATACTATGTTGAATCATAATTGTCATGAGAATAATCATCAAAGACGTGATAAAATTGAACATGTGCTGTGTTAAACTTGTGATATCAAAGCTCTCGTGATGATCATTGTGCATGAGAGATGTCAATGCTTTTGTTAAAATGAAGTCTCTGAACATTTCTGATAAGTTAATCTTCTTGACGTCAGTATGAAAGTATTTCAAGAAGATTATTCTATATCGTGATGATCAACGCTTAGAAAGACGTTGTTCTTCAATAAAGCATGAACTAAATTCATTGAAGCTGTGCTGTTGATAAATCGTAATAATTGAGAATCAAGACGCGAATCTTACACATTATGTGAGATTGATAGTTGCTTATGATGTCATACATCTGAACTGTGTTAGTCTGAATGAGCATCATTCAGACATGATTGTTTTATTCTTCTTGCTTCATGAGATGTTGATTTCATCTTCACATTGTCATTTCTTCGATTGATGATTTGAATTATGCGATTAATCATTCTCGATCATATGCTTTTTATAAGAGTTGAAAGATTGACTTTTTGCTGAAAGTCAGTTTATGATTTGCAGTCTTCACTCGCGTATTCAGTCATAATCGTAGTTCGCAGATATGAAATCATCTGTTACATGATGTTCTTGTGCGCGACTGTTGAAATTTCTCTCTTGCGTTGAATACTTTCACTTCAGATATATGATGAGTCATGATGATCATCTTCTCTTTGCTGTCGATCATAGAACGAAGAATTCGTAAACTTCATGCTGCGTGACTTGATCTTGAAATTAATGAAGGCATGAGATGAATCATGTTGAGAGTTTGATAGCATGCTCGACACGTTCGAAGTACGCGTTTTATTTCTTCTATGATTATTCTCGTTGAACGACAGTATAGATGTAGATTGCTTGTCATCAATAATGAAATTCAACGTGAATTCTATACACATCAGTGATTGTATTCTCATTGACGACAATTCTCAACTGACTTCTCTTTCAAGTCAGATTTCAACTTTTTTCTACATCTCGCTGAAGCATGAACAAATTTGAAGTCGTTTGATATCAATTCTTCAATCGAGTTTGAATCATTCTAGCATAGAGATAAGCTGATGATACTTGAGATAAGTGCAATAGATAACGATCATGCTTATCTTGCACTCATGATTCTTTCGTTTAATCATGTGCATAGCTGCAAGATAGTCTTTCAATATATCTCATACTACTATGTAAAGTGATGACTAAATTATATCATAAATTCAATGAAGTCTTGAAAGTAAAGAACGCACGAAGAAATAAAGATTGCAGAAAGTAAACAAGAACATGAATAGAACTAACTTTTGATTCAATTTTTATTTGACTCAAATCTTGATTTGATCAGAACTAGATTGTTTTTAAATGCACTCAAACTCATATTTTCTGCATCATTTTTCAACATTGAATATATAGTTATCTGATGCTTTGATGACGTTATGTTGAAGACATTACGTTGATGCAAGATGAGACAGATTCTCTCGTCTCACTCATCTCTAAGTACATCTGATGACGAGTGATTCAACGTGTCTTCAAGTGCATCTGATGAGAAATCTCAACTTTTCAACATTGAATCTATAGTTGTCTGATGCTTTGATGACGTTATGTCGAAGACATCACGTTGACGCAAGATGAGACAGATTCTCTCGTTTCAATCGCTCTTAAGTATCACTGATGATGAGCAATTCAACGTGTTTTCAAGTGCATCTGATGAGAAATCTCAATGCTCTGAATTTCATTTCAGATTGAAAGTCATCAGTCTGAAGTTTCTTTACGTGAATGCAACTACTCAGATTACATCTTCGATTAATGAGCACAATAGAACAGTTATCTTCATCATATTTACAGATTGCACAACGTTTTGTTTAACGCTTAAGCAGACTTTCGATGATATTGAAAGTTGAAGTCGTTTATCACTCATCTTTCGTCGTCGAAAGATGTCACATGAAGCGAACTCGTCTCTCAGTCGCAAAATCTCGTCGTCACTTATCATTTTCTCTAATGATAGATTTATTTCATCGAAAGTTCATTAAGAAGAACGCAAAATCTTGACAGACAATGAGTTGCTATCGTCTAATCTTGTGAGCTCATGAGACTCAAGAATTTCGCTAGATTCAAATATTATGAATAGTACTTGATACAAGAAGTATGTTTTTTATCGTTCATCATCGTCGTGTGAAAGCTTCGATGCATTGATCAATGATGCAGAGCAAGTTTCTGCATACGAGTCTGATAATGAGAACAGTCAAATGCAATATCTCTCTCAACTCAACATATCAACTGATGAGCGTGATAGAACAGTCATCTTCGTCACAATTACAAATTGCACATCGTTTCGTTTAATGCTTAAGCAGACTTTCAATGACAGTCAAATGCAATATCTCTCTCAAGTCAACATAATCACATCATTGACAGAAACATCAGTATTCGCGAGCAAAAATGAACGTCTGACGTGTTTAAATTTGAAGAGCGTCTGTCAAGAAACTATTAACTCACTCGTCTCATATCATCAGATTTCATGCACATCAACATTATTATTTGTTTCATTGTTAGCAGCTTCATCAATTGTTGAAACCTGATATGCACACGCAAGTTGTAAATGACGTAAATTATGAAAATATTTAAAGCGTAAGACTTTGTATGTGAAAAAACATTCTAAAAAAAGACGATGATTTTGAATAAAATATGATCACATCTTTCACAGCATGTATTGAGCAGAATCTGAATGAGATCTGAATTGACAAAATTGAAGTGAGCAAGATCTGAGCAAGATTTAAGTGAGCAAGATCTGAGTCAAATTTGAGCAAGATGTAAACAAGATCAAAGACAAAGACAGCAAATGTGAAACTGTTTAACTACTGTATTGAATGCTACTAGATACTACTATTACTATGTTATAAGCGAAAGCAGACACTTGATTTACTATCACTGCAATATACTACTTATTATTGATGACATTGCATATGAATGAATCAATGTTTCATAAAAAGATTTCTCAACAGTAGCTTTGAATTTGTATAATTAATATTGATTGACATCGCTGATACAAGACGATTTTGAGCTCGAGACTAGTTGAAATGTCGACGTTATATAGTTTACTCTATTCAGTTTGCTAAAACTTCAAGTTGCATCTCAACTGTTTACTGTAGTGATCTTTCATACACTTTTGTTATCAATTATACTAATGAATTTGTAGATTTAGCTATTATTGTTTCTAAGTACGTTTGTGATCAGTCAACGCAAATCAATGATCATACTACTAGCTATTAAATGATTCTTCAATGTCATCTTTCTCGCGCAATACATCGATATTCATTGCATGATCATTTCGCTGTTTAAACGTCTCATACTTCTCTGCATCTGCTAGTATTGAGTCGTCTTTAAAATTTCTAGTATATCACAAATGTTCATCTGACTTCAGTCTCAACTTCTTCATCAGTTGTGATCAAGTTCAATTTCACTGTGTCTGATATTTCTTTATCTTTGTCTTCTTCTTTCTCACTGTCAGCTTGTATGAGTGAATCTTCATCTCTTCATCGAAAGTTGCATCATTCAGACTCAAGCTTTGATCATCGATTCAATCTTGAGACGTACTCGTTTGTTTGTTATTCTTGACTGACGTGCTCTTTGTTCTCGCTTTAGATTTTGCTGCGAGCTAAGAATTCACTAAAGTCGACTATACATCAAAATTCTATCAATCAACTATTAGTTTAAACGTCTATTATTAATTCATTTCAACTGAGAGTGATTCACTGAACGAAGCATAATGATGATCAGAAGAACAACTTATGTTTCACTTATGTTCATCTGTTCTTGAGTGCTTTCTATGTCATCATTATTCTCATAATCATCGATTTTCAATAACACTTTATCGCTCTTCTTGATCATTCTATTCAAACTCTTTCACTGATCGTTCATCTCATCTTTCAAAAGATCATTCAAGAATATCGCGTATTCATTGAGAACAGAAGTAATATTGAAAACTTCTTTTACATCTTCTCTTTCGACAAGTTTCATGATTCAAGTACAAAGAAGTAATAGTATCACGTCTTGATGAACAATGATTTGCTCATTTCAAGTTATCATTAAACGTTGTCAGTCAGTTATAATGATCAGCATACTGTCATTTCTGTATCTGATGTGTAGATTTTGATTGATCTGCAAGACTTACACAAAGATTTCAGATTCTTGAACTTTGCGAGTATGCATGTTCTTGTTTATCACTCTCGAATGCAGTGAACTATCATTGCTGAGACGAAAGTGATCAGAGATATTGATAAAACATTAAAGAATTCTCTGATATGATCTTGACTTGTAAAAGATTCTCTTTTTCAAGTAAATGTCGTTTTGACAAGCATCATTGCAATGACTGAGACAAGAAATCTTTGTTTCAATGACTATGTCATGATTAGTCAACATCTTTTAATCAAGATGTTATCTTATCTTCGCGCATGTATAATCATCATTCTGTAACAAGATCTGTGTCGCTTGTTGAATCACTTTCTCGCTGCAATACTGTTGTCAATTATATACATTTGATACTATTCTTCAAGTCTTGAACATTGTGTGATCTCATCATATTTCGAAGCAGTCATACATCTGTTGATGTCAGTGAGTTAAATATATTAAAAGATTCTGTTGCTTATCTGACGCGCTTCATGAGACGTGAGAATGAAGTCAACTCTATAGCGCAAGTTGTTCATCAATGTTTTCAGATGTTCAATCATATTGATTTATATCTTACAAATCTGATCATTAAGTCATGACTTGATGTCATTCAATCATGACGTGATCTTCTTACTCACTCGATCACTCAGAATTCAAGCTTGAATGTAAAGCAGACAATTCTTTATCATTGATGCATGCTTCTTAATGAATATTTCTCTTTCTCGTCGTTTTACACTCGATCATAGATAGATTCTTTTAATAACTGAACTTTCGTAGCTCTGTTTTGATTTCTTTGACTCATTCTTCATGAGCTTCTGTTGTCGAGAACGATCAATCTAAAATGACTTGAAAGATATCAACTTGAACGATTGATTTTGACTGCTTGATTCGTCACGTCGTTAATGATGAGCGATGCGCTTCTTATCGCAACGACGTTGTCGCTTTTTGAAGTGCTGAATCGTTGATGTTGACTGTGTCTCTTTCTTCGTCAGTACTTGAGACGCTGAAAGACGTGAAAAGTCTGACATTCATTCACACATCACTCTCATCAAACGTTGATTCATCTATATCACTATTCGAGTATTCTTCGTATCTATCATCACTATAGCGATCGTTGTTCGATGAGTCTCTGAAGTGCTTTGAATGTTTTGAATCTGTAGTCTTCAAGATGATATCTCGTTTCGTTTGTTAACTCTGATATCAGCTGCAGTTTTATCTTTAGAATTTATGAGAACTGAAGTATGTACACTATGACTTGAGCTCATGACGAGAACGCAAGACATTCTCAATATTGTGAGAAAGTTGTTAATTGTTGACGCAATAGAAGCTGCAGTAGAAGCGACAGTAGATAGTATAATTAACAACTAATATTTGAAAATACAGAGCGATGATGTGATGTATTGATGAGAAATATCAATACTATAGTTGAGAGAAAAACTTGAGTGAGTAAACAAACGACACATTCACATGTTATATTAGCAGAATTTTGACAAGCTAGCTGAGAGATGTTGATTCAAACATTCTCTACGATGATTAAATGATCGATTCAATGAACATCAAATTAATCAGATATTGTTAATTTCTTAGTCGTATGTTTCATAGTTGTTATAAGACACAGTGACTTGAACGATTCTGTTTTCAACTCGCTTGCTTGCTCAATCGTTGAATGCTGCGTTTTCTGATGATGATGATGATGCGCTTTCTCTTCACATTTTGATATGCAAAGCAGTTAGTTGAATAGCATCAAAATGAATTATGAATACATACTGATCTTTGAAATCACTTCGCTTCTTCTAATGATGAAGCAGAATCATAAGAATCTCTTCATGTGCATTTCTGTAAAAGCTGCTTTTCATTCTCGCTTGTTCATTATGCTGATGTTCGTTGTATCATCACGTTCATAGAAAATTGTATATTCTCTTTTTTTATAGCTCAACTTCAGACTTATTAGATCTATAAAAGTCATAAAGTTCAAGTCATCAATCTCAATCACGCTCTTTGCAATGTCTGATACTAGTAAATCTTGTGATCTGCAACAGATACTATGAGAGATATCGCGATGAACTTGAATCATGATGTTCTGTACTGTCTTGACAGATTCATGCATATCGATGTTATTAATCAAAGAAGAGCTCGTACTTGAAAAATTCAATATGCTAAATGATGTCACTATGTGCTGAATTTCATTCACAGACGCTACTGTTCAAGTTTTGACTCGTCTTCTCTTATTGTAGTTGCATCGTTGCGCTATAAAGACAAGACACTTGTCTCTTCGAGATTTCAAAATGTTGTCGAAGACGTCAATGAATTATTTATATACATTCTGCAAAGATTTGATCGAGAAGACTTTTGACTTTGCATATGTTCAATCTGATGTCTAGAATATCTAACTTGTTTATTTCACGCTGTAGATAACTTAAGATAAGAAAATATACTGATTCATCTATTTTTAGTCGAGATCGTATGATATTTTCAGATCATGTCGTTGAATCAAGAGTCTTGTTAGTCATTGCTTTAATCATGTTGAGTATTATTGTAGTTGTTGTTTACATTCAAGTCAATAAATCTAGTATGATGAGTGACTTTTACGTTCATGTTTCACACTAAAGTTAGTTGATAATGATCGATCTTAGTGATTCATTGAATCTAGATTCGATTCAATGAATCTAGTACTATCTCATATCAATTATCGTTCATTTAAGAACATTGATATGCTTCATTTCTTCAACATAGATCAATCGCAGTGAGACTTAAGATATAATATCATACAAGTACAGTTTGTCGAGCATTTATATAATTTCACGTCATTAATATGATATTACTACTATATATCACTAACAATAAAAGTTCTACAAATATCGAGACGTGATGTGAAAAGTAATTGAATGTAGAGTGACAGTTCTCATGCTTCTTACTTCATCTTCGTTTGAAAAAACATATTCTCTTCATCATTCATTAATTGCAAAGATTAGTAAGCTATGAATATTCATCTTTCATTTCTCAAGAGATTTATATCGTCTGACAGAGATCATTCTACAATATATAAATCTCAAATATCTGTCTCAATTATTCTTCTTTTTTACACATCATCAAATCATCTTTCTTCTTCTTCTTAATTTTATCTCTTATCTTTTTCTCTTAATATATAACAGTGAGTTATTGTATCAACACATATATTCTCTTCTTTTCTCGTTTAATCTTTCTAGTGATCTAGTCTTTATCTTTGACAACATATTCTTTCTGTCAAGTCTGTGCTGAATTGAGACGTAGCATAGATCTTCAAGACTGAAATTCTAAGATTTCAGAGACTTTTTGATTAACTCATTGAGATTGAAAGAATATCTTTTCGAAGCGCTTCTTTTGAATCGTATTGTCAATCATGAACAACAGCGTCTTTGTTGACGTAATCTCAGCTAAGTTATATATTGACAGTGATGATAGTCGTAATGTACATGCAGTCTTCTCTACAAGAAAATTCAATCAAGGTTTTAATCTGTCTGTCATTGAACAGATGAATCATGAATATACTTTTGAAATTAACTTATGATGTTAAATTCTTATTTTGAATTCTTATTATGCTGATCTACAGAAAAGTTCGATCAGAACTTCAATTCTGTCTGTCATTGAACAGATGAATTGAGACTCGAAACATGTCTGAAGACTCAAGATCAGAACTTCAAAGAAAGAGAATCAACTCTGCACACACGTATTATATAGTTCTCAGCTCAATGATTATTGACTGATGCTGTTGATTCGTCAGCTGAGTTCGAAAAGATCAACTCTCAGAATGTCAACTCACTTATCTGATGAAAATTCTTCATCGCTGACAAAGATGTCATGTTCTATTTATCTGATCAATAACTTGATCACTTAGCTCAAGATCTTTCTTACACAGCTTTAATTCTTTCTGTCGTCTTCAAGCATACACACTGCATTGAGAGTAAAGCATGTATACTCTTGAAATTAACTTCTGATATTAAATTCTTATTTTGAATTATTATTATGCTGATCTGCAGAATAATACAATCAGAGTTTCAACTCTGTCTGCAATTGAGCAGATGAATCAAGAATATACTTTCGTAATTGACTTCTGATGTTGAATTCTTATTTTGAATTCTTATTATGCTGATCTACAAGATAGTTCAATCAAGAATTCAATCTGTCTATCATTAAACAGATGAATCATGAATATACTTTCATAATTGACTTTTGATGTTGAATTCTTATGATGCTGATAGACTATAGAAAAGTTTAATCAAGAGTTCAATCTGTCTGTCGTTGAACAGATGAATCATGAATTTACTCTTGAAAGTGACTTCTGATGTTGAATTCTTATGATGTTGATCTGTCGAGACAGAGACTGTCGAAGACTTTATTGAAGACGTTGTGATGAAGCGAGAGAGTAAAAAAATACAGAAGTATTTGAAAATCTTTCAAGAGTTCAAATTTAATATTATGTCTTATCAAGAACTCAAGATTCATCTCAGATTCTGTGAACTTCTCGAATTTTTCTATACTTATTTAAAGAGTCAACTTGCTAAGATATAACACATTTCTAAAAGTGTGAACAAAGTTCAATGAACATTCAGTCAATGTCATTCTGTTCAGCAAAGTGTGCAACAAGAAAAAATAAGATGATGTATTAAATCAATTGAAATTACACACAACACTTATACATTTGTTATTGAAAATGAGAACATTCAAAGAGAAGACGCTGTTTCTTGTCAATAAGATATAAAAGATGTACTCAGATTGACTCGTCAGATTCTAACAAACATCAATCATGAACAAAGTCTTCAAAAAAAATCGCTGCAACGACAAGCATAATTGACTTCAGAATGTTCTGAAAGCTTATAAAGACGAAGTCAACATATGAAGTATCTCGATTTCAGCAAAATGTTCAGTGTATCAAGAATAATAAACTGAGAAAAGATTTATTTACTGACTTGATGATCTTGTATGTTGACTTGATGAAGATCTGAACACGCTTTCTTGAAATTGAGATGAGAATGTTAGAAAAAGCTAGAATCTCTGATAAATCGAATGCAAAGTCAAATTTGTGTTCATTTTGAATCACTTCAGATTTCTTTGAAACTGTTTATCATCTTTGTCAATCATGATAAAGAAAATCTAGTCTTGATTGCTTTTTCTGTCTCTGTAATACATGACACTTATGTACATACTATTTATCTAGTTCATCGAACTTCTCGACTGCTTTCGTTTCATTAGTAAGAAAGTCTTCATCATAAAAGATATTGTAAGTGTTTCAATCAACGAAGTTATTAATGTAAAAGAAGTTTTTCTGTTCTACTCTCTTTCGCTTAGTGATTGTCAACACAACATGTAAACTTCGTAAAATTGTCAACATGTTGTAAAATCTTCTGTCGTTGATGAAACAAGAATTCTTGAATATTTGTTTTGATCAGTGTTTTATCTTCATCATCTCATGTACTTTTTGTTGTGTGCTCTTATTTCAAGACTTCAGTAGATCAATGAGAGCATCAGTGTATTTCAAGAGACAGTCTCTGTCATCTTGTAGAAATCGATCAATGACTGATATGATGAGCTGTAGTCACTCAGACAGACAATCATTCAGTGTGTCTGATGAATCATTGCTCGAAGCAGATGACTTTTGTATCAGAACACAGTCACGTCTTCATTTTTCACTCTTCTGTCAGTTCAATGCACAGATAACTCTATCTTTGATGAGATTATTCGAATCATTCTCGTTCTTCTCGTCTCACTTTCAGCATATAAGAAAGTCATGAATTGTTATAAAACATGATTCTGCATCAACTGCGTTCTTGACTCGCTTATCAAGATCATGATTGAATACTTGAATTTTATCTATGACATTGCGAAATTCACGAATGAACACAGTCAACGCGTTCAGAAATTCGAAAATATCGAGATTCTTCATCAATGTAAACGCAAAACATCATTTCTTTGAATCTAGTCTTGCATTTAGAATCTGATAGCACTGTGCGTGTGATACGAAAATGCTCAATTTGCTAAGATCAATAGCTCGACAGAGAGTTGTTATCATTGCACTCATCACGTTCTTCTTTATTTGAATGAATTTAGTCTTTTCATACAATAGTACGTTCTTCATTGCTAGCAGATTAAAATGTCTTGTGTTGTGATGTATCAGTTGATTCAGAAAAGTATCACGTTTATTTGTGCAATCAAAGAATCTTTTAATCAGATGTTTATGACAGATCTTCTCATATTTCGTGTTAACATTGTCAACGACGTCATATCGACGAATGAAATTCGCATAATGAATCATTGCATGAAACTTCAAAATATTGAAATGTCTCTGTTGTGTATCTGTATTGAGAGATCGAAGATGTCAAAAAACTTTCTTTAATTTGTTTCATCGAAAAAGAGCGTGCTGCATATATTTAAAAGTATCTTCGTCATGTGATGTATATTGAGCGAACATTATAAAATCTATCATTGCTCGAGTACAATGCATTGCTGCAGATGATTCATGAGTAAGCAGTGATGCAATAATCGAGAGTATCTGATGAATCATGATCTTTCTATTCGAAGTCGTTCACTGTTTGATGATGCTATACTTTGTAAAGATTTTGAGTTCGACGAATGCAGATACATTGTGAAATTGTTCGTTCAACTGAGCTACATCGAAAGCATGATTAATATGCAGTTGATATTCTTTCTTCTTTCTAGATGCAACAATTCTCTTCTCAATAAGTTCATCAAGTCAATTGAGCATGTAGATAATTGTGTCTTTGAGTAACTGATGCAGAATATCGATCATCATACACTCATGTATGTTAATCATGTAATGAGATCATGCGAAGTTGCGAATGAAATGAATTCAGATACTATTCTTTTTAGAAATATCATCTTTTTTCTGCTGTCAAATCTGTCTTTGAGTGAATTGATGAATACATGACTGTCAGATACTCATGAAATTCTCTCTTTTCTGAGAAAGTATCTGACAGATAAAGCATTGCTGATTCTTCTTTATGCTCATAATTAAAATCTGTTCTTCATAGTTCATCATGAATTCGACAATAATAGAATGACACTTTCTTGTAAGATCATCAGTGCAGACGATGTTGACATCGTTTTTGATTGCTTTCTCAATCGTTGATATAATGAGTATCAAACATATTCTTAAAGAGATGATGCTGCTTACGTTCAAGTATAGTTGATAGAATCATATGTCAAACCTGAGACTTTATTCTATCGCGATCGCTGTTGACGATGAGAAGAAATGTCTGAAGAATCATTTCTGACCTGAATTGTGCTTGTTGTATACATTAAGACAAGTTCTTAATGATGAGATAAAAAGATCATGCGACGAGATCACTCTGATGTTGAGTCAGAGTTATCTTGTCTGTTGTCAGTAGAAGCGACACTATAGTGATGTCATCAGAAAGCTTCTCTTGTGTTTCTCATCATCAGTTGATCATGTGCATCTTACTATAAACTCGACAATTGTTTACGTTGTAATGACGAACGAGCGCATAAATGAGATCTTTTTCAAATAATCGATGTTTCAGAAGAAAACGAAGTGAGTCAATAATATTCTGATATTTAATATCATATTGAACTGCATCTGCTTCTTCGTACATAAATGATATATAGAATGCTCTTGACTGTCATTGTTCATTATCAATATCATATGATATTCGATGCAATAAATTCAATTACTCATCAGATGTTTGAAAGCTTAGCGACGAGTGAAGTGAGTGTAATCGTATATCGTCGAAGTACTTGCATACATTTTCTTTCGTAATTCTAGTTTGATACAGTCATAATGCAAATGCATAGTCTGTCTTGTTCTGAAAGAAATGATACTTCGTAATATATAAATCATCACATTTTCGTCAACGTTTTCTTGATCTTTCTTCAAAGATCATCATAGATATATTGATGATCATTGCAGCTCTTTTTTTGATAGTCTTCTTGAATGACTCAACTTGTATGATCAAAGACGTTGACAGAAGTTCTGACTCAACATGAATAGATTCAGTCTGTATTGAAGCTCAATCTTCATCTGATGCATATTTCTTTTCTTTCGATATAGAAACTGACTGTCTTTCATCGTTGATTGAATCTAGCATGTCACGAACTTCGTATAGTTTATTATTTGCTTTCGAATTCAGTCACTGACAATTCTTCTGTTCAATATCTTCTGTAAGACGCATGTCAGCTACATCGTTAATTTTCTTTCATCAATCAACATCGAGTGTCGATACGATTATTGATGAACGTCTAGACTCGAATCTTGTTTGAAACTGCTTATGTACAAGCACTTCACACTTGATGAGATGTCGCTTTAGTTCACTGATGTTTTTCGCAAGCTTGTCACAATGAGAGTATGCGTGAAACATTGAATTGTTCTCTTGAATCGTGTTGTTGACAGAACGATGTCTAGATCATGTTTCATCAGAGAGATACGAGTCTTTTTGAACATCAGACTATGCTCTAATAAGATCAATGCAAACAATACTCTTGTCATTTAATAAAAAGTCAATAGCAGAGTAATATTATCAATGATCGAATTAAAGTACTGTATTAAAGATTTGCATTTACTGTTCATATTTGATTAGATTGAATTTTATCTCTACTCAGATTTCACTATATCTAATTCAGCTCGAATGTCTTCTATCATTAATTCTCAAGATCAATAGAAATTGAACAATGAAGATGTTTATTGATGATCAGACTAGATGCTTGAATCAAATCATCTTTATTTGCTGATGTCAAGTCTTATTCAAATTTGAACGAGAGAGTTTCACTCGATATTTTTGTTAGATTCAATATGTATGTAAATCACTATGAGCAATACTTCAAGTATTACAGATCATACATACTTATTAAAGAAAGTCAGTAGTACTTCTATCAACTCAATGCATAGTGAATCTTTCATTGAACGCGTCGACAGCGTCGCTGATATCGCTCTATTCGAAAAACTCAAATTCATCAAGAAGATCATCTCTAAGACGACATAAATCACGTAAATTTCACTTCAAAATTCAACTCAAATAGTCAGCAGTGAGATCAATGATGAGATCAAACATGAGAAGAAATACACGTTGAAGTTGCAGATGATGTTTATGCGAAGTGTGAGTAAGAAGAGAATGAAATAGAACGACACGTTTCTGCTCTTGAAAGATCGAAAGCTTATATTATACGATTGCTCGTAATCACGCTTGTAAGAAGAAAGATGCTTTTGAAACACAATATCATTGTTTGTCAAACTAGAGAATATCGATCGAATCTCACATGATGCTCATAGCAAAATCTACGATCTTGTCATGTAGAATCAAGATTATTTCACACATATGTCAATTTGATAGACTGACTTACGAACTGAAGATGATGTTCAGCAACTAGATGAACGTAATTGTTTTTCGTTCATGCTTCAGAAGCATTCTTATCAAGACATGCACTCAAGTACTATAGTGTCTCTTTATCTTCTTCTGCGATTCTTTAGATCAAAAGTGTAGATTTTTGTCATTTTATTAAATATTTAAAAACATTTTCACATCTTGATTCAAAAGCACTTCTATCACTATTATGCAGTTTCTCACAAGAATAAATCAGAGAATGCTGTTTTTAAGAGAACAGATACTTTGCATTCTGTCTGTTAGAAATATGAAATACAGAGAAATGAATAAATGTTTCATAAAGATCATCTCAATTCACGTCAATAATACACATAGCAAAAAAGATAAAGTTGCTTTAGATTCTTCAATCTTCTACTGAGCGTTACTTCTGCTGCTATGAAAGCTTGTTAATCAGATTGAGCGTTTTGCAAATGTAGTTCTGATTCATTGAACATATATCTTGTTCAATGCAAATGATTCACATGTCTTTATCTTGATGTGATTCACTGCTAAACGTAGATATTTACATTACAGCGTGTAGATTGCAACACTATGTAATCAATTAGTTTGTAGTAAGTCTTTGAATTAATTTCATCTTTCATCTTTCATCTTTTGTCTAATTTATCAGAGTATGTATCACTTTTAGTCAAATCATCATAGACAAATAAGAAAGATATTACAGAGTAAACACATCAAAGTTTGCTTTAATATTTGCACTCAATCATTACATAAATGCAAGTCATCGCTCATCATTCATTGCAATAAGTATCATTGTTTATCAACGACACACAAGTGCAGTTTACAGTGAGTATCAAGCTACAACGTGTGTTTCTGTGAGTTATATCTCATCAGCATTCACACTTTTTAATGTACATTAAACTGATTTGACTTCAAATGCTGTTGACATATACTCTACTTCAATTAGCTCACTTCATTGAGTAAGATCAATCTTAAGCTACGACTTTCTTATCTCAACGTCGCTTCATTGAAGCTATAACTACAGATTATTGAAACATCAAATCATCTTACACACTCTTTAATTGTGAGTTACAGATGATCAATCTATTTAGATTATACATAATGAATCGACTAACATGAAATTGTTTGCTACAGCTTCTCATTCTCTCATCTCACATTCTATGAGCGAGAATCAGTCAACATGACGAAGAAATCAAAAGCTTCACAAGATGATCAGATGATGAACTACTACGACACATCTCAGACATTTAAACATGAAAATGTCAACTTCATTATCTCAATGCAAAAACACATTGAAGATCAGTCATTTAATGATGATCTTTTACTTCTTGAAAATATAAATTCTTTTCAGCGTACTCTCGTTATCTTCAAAGCAAAGCTGATACTACTCTATGAAAATGATCTCAATAAAGTGATTGATATCATGAGAAGTGTTGAAGATGAATATTATGTCAAGATGAAGATCATCTTCAAGATAATCTCAAGCTGAACTGTCAACGTCATTTTTGATGTAAAGCTTCACTTAGTGACATCAGTTGAAGAACAAAGACTCAAGTATAACATCGTTCATAACTGAGTCTTCTATATCAACAGTGATTCAATGATTGAAGATGTTATCATTCACGAGTATTTGAAGCAACGTCAGAGCTCAAGATTTTGAACTGAAAAGATGTATATACATCACAATCTCAAAGATGAGATGATGATTAATATCAGAGACTATGAACAACTGAGCTTGCTTCAGTTGAAATTTCAATCAGCAATGATTCAATTTAGTGAAATCAAGCTTTACATGAAAGACATCAATGATCATCTTGCACACATACATCATATTATCTACAATCTGTTTATGACATTTGTCATTAAGAAAATAATCATCGCGACTTTTATCAGCATTGCACAAAATGATCAATTTCTTGCTCAATGAAGAGTCTTTCAATGCTTTTGTGCTTAAAAGCGTGTTTTTTCATCAACAGATTTTTGATTTGATCACTTCATTTCAAGCAAGCACACAATTCAAAAAGATCAGATTACGATCAGAGAAAATCGATTCATTGTCAGTTTATCATATCATTGCACTTATCATGATGATCACGAATGTTGATTGTGTGAAGATGTAGATGTTGTACAAGTGAATGAAGTTCAGAAGATCATAGTCTTTGAATCTCAAGCATTGAATTGCAAGTTGCATGTTCTGATTACTACGACAGATGATAATCAAAAATATTTAGATTTCATTAGATTGTCAAAATGCTTTGAATATCAATTCAAAGTCGAGAATCACTTTAAGATTCAGATAGAAATTAAGATCTGAACTGCAACAATCGTCTTTACATCTTTCATATTCACGTCAACTACGAATATTACAATAGCACTTCATCATTTACACATTGATAATGAATGAAGCACTCTTAAATTGAAGTCTACTCTTGATCTTTGATTCATGCTAAAGAAGACTAATCACGAGCGAATTCAAGAGTACTGTTTCAAAAATTCTTTAATTATCGTTCAAGTTAATGCAGTGAGATCAGACACAACGTTCAAAATTCAATTAACAGCTATCAAAAAACTAAATTCTGCTCATATCAACAAGAAGAAATTGATTCACAATCTCAAATGAAGAGACATTCTCATTGATCAAGATCTGCATACAAAGAAAGAGATAAACATATTTAAAGACAATGATATCAAAGCGAAGTTTAATGCATGAGATATCTTTCTCAACAAAGAACAGATGAAAACACTACAGTATTGTTGTACTTTCTTGAATAATTTCAATTTGATCAAAGATGTATTTGAATCAAGCAAGACATTTATGAATGTTGTTATCACTTTGCTGCTGATAAACATTGATCAGAAAGTCAAAGTGTTAAGCTCATTTAATTGCGTTGCAGATGCATTCATCATTAAACTACATGAGCAATTTGAAGCTCTTCATCAGAAGAGACTTGACATCATGAATCAACATTACGTTCGTTATCACATATTTTCAACGAAGCACAAAGTTCTTGCATACGAAAATCTCAAGCATACGACTCAAAAATCTCATTTCGATCAGATGCATTGAACTGAAATCGCTTTGCTTTTAAATATGATATATAATTTCATGATTCATCATCTGATCGAAAAGAGCAGAATTCAATCTCATGAAATTCATGATCATCGTTATCGAGTACATAATGTCAATATGTCAACACTGCTTATGAAATTATGTGAGTTTGATAAACGTCAATCATCAAGTTTTGAGAATTCAAACTATTAATCAATCTCTGTGAAAATTATCAAGAATGATGATTTCAAGATTGATGTTCTCAAGATTGATGATATCAAGACTATTGCACTTGAGAGCGATGATTCTAGTAAGAACGACAATTTCAAGATCAGCGATTTTAATGATAATGATTTCAGTGATGATGATTTCAGTGATGATGATCTCAAGAATGATGATCTCAAGAATGATGATCTCAAGAATGATGATCTCAAGAATGATGATCTCAAGAATGATGATCTCAAAAATGATGATCTCAAGAATGATGATTTCAAGAAGAATAATTTCAAGAAGAATAATTTCAAGAAGAATAATTTCAAGAAAAACAATTTCAAGAAGAACAATTTGAAGAAGAATAATTTCAAGAAGAACAATTTCAAGATCAGCGATCTCAAGAATGATGATCTCAAGAATGATGATTTCAAGAGTGATAATTCAAGAATGATGATTTCAAGAAGAACAATTTTAAGATTAGTGATTTCAAGAATAATGATTTCAAGAATGATGATTTCAAGAAGAATAATTTCAAGATCAATGATCTCAAGAATGATGATTTCAAGAGTGATGATTTCAAGAATGATGATTTCAAGAATGATGATTTCAAGAATGATGATCTCAAGAATGATGATGTTAAGAACGATGATTTCAAAATTAGTGAACTCAATACTATTAAACTCAAGAATGATGATTTGAAGAACAATGAATTCAATAGCAGCAATGAAATCGACTTAAAGAATGATTTTGAAGAGATTGAAAATGATTACGATACAACTACTTTTCGCTTAATACAAGTGAAAGACAAAACAAAGAATAAGATGAAACAGAAATTTCTAAGTCATTGCACTCAGCTTAAACTCAACAAGCAATTGAACAAGATTGATCATTAAGCATACATTTGAGACTTTACACAGTTCTGAATCAAAGTAAAGATGAGAGAACAATTAAATTCATGAAACAAAGCATGAATGAGTCTTCATGAGCGAAAGCTTCGCAAGAATATTTTCAAGACAGATGTTTGTATGATGATCTGTATAACAACTATCAGTGACAATTCACTCATACAAGAGTTTAAAGTCAATCATGTCATCTTGCAAAAGATCATCAGACTTCAGAATGTTGAGATTTTCGTTAATATAACATGAGCTGAAAATGTTACTACTATTCACATGTCTGAAGATGATGAGCAACTGTCATCATCTCAGAAAAACATTCAAGAAAACTGTTTCACGTCTTATTTCAATCGCTTCTTGTTTGATAAATTCATGATAAATGACTATTTTCATCAAATGTTTAAAAAACAATATTGTATCATTTTGATTCTAGACAACATCATATCAAAAATCTGATATAGAGATGAAGTGCTGTTCAAGATTAATATGACTCTTCATTCAAATATCATTCTTACAACTGCTGTGTTGAATATCTTCTGCAACATCGCTGCATCTATTATGTTCATTAATGTCAACAGCAAAATCAACATGATTGATGTCATCAAATTCAAACAGAATGATATTGAAGTCAAGATAGAATTCAATCTCATTGTAGACTACATCAAGACAGAAATTTTGTTAATTGACATTCTTCTTCTCATCTCATATTCGACACAGATAGCTCTACTCAAAAAGAAATTGATGTCAGATTTGCAGATGAAGAATGTGAAAACATGCATGATAGATGTCTATCAAGAGAAAGAAAAGTCAATGATTATTTTCATGATGATTGAAGATACAAAAATTGAGTTTCAATTTCTTTCTGATCATTTTCTAGTTGAATGCAGTCGCTCAAGAGATTCATTTGTTATTATCGTCAACTAATCAAGTTTACAAGTCAACTATTCTAAGAAACTTCATCTGCTGAACGAGCTAAAAGTCAAATTTGAGACAGTAGAGACATACATTGACTACAACAAATCATCAACAGATCTCGACTTCATGACAATAAAACATTAACTGCATGATGATTTAAACGTTGAAACAGTAATAATCGATGATGTCTCAGAGAAGCAAAATAGTATTACGTCACTCGCAGATAACACGATGAATGACAATGCTTGAAACTCTACATTATCTGAAGAAAGTAAGACAGCTAATGATAATGAATGAGATCATCTGTTTCTTCAAGATGATAGCAATTCAAACTTCAGCTTAAAGAAATCACTCGACAAAAGCATTGAAGTAAATCAATCACAATTTATTTGATAGTAATTGAGTTGTGCTGTTCGCTGAGAGTTTCTGTGAGTGAAAAAGCTAAGATTGACAACTTAAAGCATGAATAAGAGAGAAATAGAGTGAAATAAATCTTGAAACAAGATCAGAATATGTCTGATTTTAGCATGACAATCTCATCAGATACTTGCGTTCTAATTTATTCAGCAATAAACATGAGTTAAAAAGAAATCTGAACAATACATTTGAGATGATGTATCGACTGCTACATATCATTCTAAATCATCGTGAAAACAAAGAAGTTTGCAATGTTCAAATTGTTTGTGATTCATTAAACATCATATTGAACAATTGATCATCGACATGTTAATTCATTTATGACACTAGCGTGAATCTCTTATTTAGCAAGAACGATATTTTCAACTTTATATCACAGTAACGATAATTTCATTGAAAATCGATCATCAAATTCGCAACAGAATTCATAGTTTAAAACAGTATTTTCTGCTTGCTCTACTTAAGTGTGTGCTTTTCTAGCAGATCAATCAATCTACTCACTTTAATGTCACTGCATACTTATGTTGATTCACAAGATTATCTGAATCGCTGCAATGATGCTCTTGATTTATATCTTCATTCTGCAATGTGCTTAATTAAGTCTTCTCGCTCGAAGAATTGAAAGCAACATCATGTGAATAAATGATATATTTCGATCATGATGAATCTTAAGAGTACGTCTAAAAGAACTTCATATACAATGAGTCATACTTCATTGCGAGCAACGTTCATTCAAATGTAGCTTGACTTTAGTCACTGATATTCAACACTTTCGATGATTGATGAGAACTTGACTCACTAATTGCATATAGAGCGTGATCACAAATATGACGCGTCAAACTTCATTTCATCTTGAGCTTTTATCTTAATCTTGTTCATTAAATCTATCAGCTCAACTCTTTGCTCAAAATCAACTCAAACGAGTGACAATGATGAATATGAATAGTGAGTATCACACATTTAAGAGAAACATCACGCTTAAACACGTCAACGATCAGCTAGACGAGAATCAACTCAAATTCAACAATGTAACTCAGATGTGCAATGCTCTTCGAATCAACGCGAAACAAGTTGAACAGATATATGAACAAATCATAGTTTGACTGACTACAAATGAATCTTTCTTGACAGAAATCAAGTCAGTCAGCGAAAACAAAGCATTACAATCGTGCATCAAGTTTTTAAACGACAAATGATCAGATCAATTTGAAGATCTAGAGACTGTTCATATTCATGAAACTTGTAAAAAGCTGATTCAACGAGTTCTCTTCAACATTCGTTGTAACGCTGTTAATGAAAGACACAAGACTCAAAAATTGTTATTACAGACAGCAATATCTTTCACATCTACGACTTTGATGAATTCAGTTTTGAAAGATGAGAACTTCACTGACGCAAGTAACACATGTTCATCGCTCGTAAGATCAGTATCATCAACGTAACATATCTTGAATCGTCAAGAGTCAAATATGAGAGTATTTCAGTTAGCAGCAACGTGAATCGATACTTCAGTAATTAGCTACTGCTCAGTCTATCAGATGATGTCAAAGACAGACAGTTTGAATTCTAACTTCATAATGCAAATATCTTTGAATGAATGAAAGAAGTTGCTAAAGCTAGATCTGAAGCTTGAAGAAGATGCATTTACTATCAAATACACATTTGAGATGAAGAAAGTGATCAATGACAACAGATAATTTCAGCAGACAATGTATGCTTCATGACAGAATGATCAAAGATACGTCACGTTCAAGATAAAGTTGATCGTGCTCACATCTGATATGTACTGTCAAAGTTATAGAAATCATCAAGACATCATTCAATACTAACATTACATCAGATGCTATGCTCAGCTCTGATAATTGCTTGATGAAGTAAAGAGACGAAACGTTATCTGAAGAATCAGTCGTGATGTCATTTATACAAGTTAAAGCTCAATCAGACTTGATTCTCGATACATTTCAGAAAGTTTCAATTATCGATCATCATATCACTCATATAGATAATATAGCTTTGACATCTATCGTGATTACGAGTAAGTTAATGCATGAGTATCAGAGAATATAAATCTCAGCTAAAGATATCTTAAACATTATCACAGAGAATTCTAATCATTTTTCGAGCATCAAATCAACAGAGAACTCGCTCAAGAAATTTTCAAATGATATCAATACAGTCGATTATTTTCAAGACTCAAGCATATGAATTAAAAAGTGAATCATCATCAATAACAATAATAATTACAAGAATGTCATTTTGATAGATAGTGATGATGAGAATATTTTGATAAGCAAGCGAGTCAAATTAAAGTCACTAAATCAAAAGAATATTATTGAGTTTTATTATTCTAATTCATTGACAATCAAAGATAAAGTCTGTACAATTTCTTTGAACGCAGATAGTACGTCACAAGATCTGATTAATGATAATTCATCTGAGTCTCTTTCTGAGAATCTCATGAACATCGTATCATGATCTAGCGAAGAAGAGTTATCATCGAATGTGAAAGATTTCATTGATCTCAAAATGCAAATTAATGCTACAATCAATGTAGATAGTCATACAACTGTTGTTAAAAATACACTCATGACAAAACAATCATGAAAATCTACTATCATTTTCTCTGAGAAAAAGATGAACTTGATGAATGTCGATGAAGATGATTTGACTTTTGAGCAAGAGAATTTGACTGTCAACATCGATGTAAACAAGTAAATAAATCATCGACTCTTACAATGATTGCAAGAACTAATGAAGAAATAAGACTTTTGCAAAACATACCCATGAAAGATGTTGAGCATCTGAGCGACTCAGACAGATGAAAAAGAGTGATCAGATTGTTCTTGCATGACGAAAACAAGATTGTCTTCATTGAATGTATTAAGATCAAAGACTTAGTCACAAAGCTATATCTTTATCAAGTCTTCAACATATTCGTAATGATTGAGATGAAGATGTGACAAAATGATGAGTATCTAGCAGATGAAATGAGACTCGAAAAGACATGTAATTCGAACATGTCGTGAAAATTACTCTACTAACAAAGAATTAAGATCTTGATATTTCTTGATCTAGTTGCTTTGAATCGATTACTCGTACTTGCACAGATCGAAGTGATTGAACATTGACACAGAGAAAATTTCAGTCATCATCTGCGCAGAGACAGTAAAACTCAATCTCAACTAGCAAACATTAAGTGTCTCTTCAATATCTCGAGTAAATGAGAAATTCAATGTTCATGCGTTGATAACAGCTTATTCGCACTAATCGTTTCTATCAAGAATTTCAATCTCATATACGTGTTTTCAATCTTGCTTTCTCAATGAATATTTCAAATGCAAGAGCATCTAAATCTACATGATGATGAAATAAACTGAAAAATTCGCTTTGCATACAAAGAAATCTCACTTCAAAAGAAGATTCATGAGCTGAAGTTATAGAAGAATGACAGATCAGAATTTTACAAATACAATGATCAGAAAAAACACTTTATAGATGATAATAGACTGATCTGCGTCATCATCATACAATCATTCTCAAAACATCTCGATAAATTATGAACAGATTACAATGTAACATTTAACATCAAGAGAGAAAAGTTTTTCATTAAGACATTCAAAGATTGAAGATCTCTGAACTCTTGAAACAGAGTGACTTGTGATGAAGCTCACAATGAAGTGAAACGAACTTCATTTACAATCAAGAAATTCACAGACTTGAATGCAAAAACTCATCAATGAATAATAACTGAGACTTTAATGAAGCAAAGTTTGATTTAAATGATTTATTGACTGAATAGTATTGAGAACTGAATGCAGTTAAACACAAACATTGAGTGAAAAGCACAAGATAGACATCGCAAAAAGCTGAAAAAATACACGTTTTCACTGATCATAGCATTAGACAAGTTTCACGAGACAATTATCAATAAATCAATTAAGAATTATGAACAGATAAAGACTCATATTGACAAGATGATTGACTTCATGAGCACAGTCAGCTTAATGCGAATCTGCGAACACTCAACTTTCATTGATGATGAATCTTTAATCAATGTATCATCTACGATGCATATAAAGATAACTGTACAATTATCTTCACAGTATGATACAGTCATCAACAAAAGCATGAATGTACATAAGAAAGCGATGAAGCGAATAAATGAAAATAAATTGACAGCATGAAAGCGACACAACGAACTAGATGAGAAGTCAAAAGTCGAAATTCAAGAATATTTAGCAAGAGTTAGAATACTGCGAATGCTCAGCTCTTTTTCTCGACTTTCGCAACTGAAGACAATGAAGCATCTTTTCTTAATCAATGAATACAGCAAAGAGCAAAGATGAATCAAAATAAACTCAACAACTCTGTATAAAATGATTGATAATTTCGCAAACTCATTTCAACGTCACATAAGAAAGATTTGCGATCACAGTCATTGCTCTAAGATAGCGACAATTGACAAGCTCATCAAGAAGTGAGATTTCAAGAAGAAGATGATGTTCTGTTCAATGAGTTCAGTGCAAGCAGAAATACTTTATCATGTAAGTGATCATGTTATATGCTGCGTTGCTTGCTTAGCAACGTGATAATAAATGTGACAAGAATACTTTACATTATCGATGTTAACTTCAAGTGTAAAGTATTTCACAATCATGAAGAAAATTCTCTGCGTCTTAATTATGAGCTTTCTAAGAAATAGTCAGCTGCACAAGATCATGAGATTGTTTCAAGAAGAATCTACAATTATATTCAAGTTTATTGCATCGAAAATCGAGTCATCTTGATATATCATAGACACAATCTCAGTGATAGAACAAGAACTAACTTTCACTAAGACTTGTTATTTAGTACAATTAAATTTGAAGTGAATGATGAGCACACAGAATCAAGTGAAGAAGAGAATATGATGTATTATACAAACAAGACTCATTGTTACATATAGCATCATATGCATGAGTTTTGACATCAAAAAGTGATTGACAACAGACAGTTTTGTTGATGAAGTTTGTTCAATAAGATGCTTGAGTCTCAAAAGCTAAATGTTCATGATCTTACTTAAGATGATCTCGATGTTGACAAAGAATCTACAACAAAAGATGATGATTTGAACTTCACTTTTGAATGAAACATATTCAATGAAAGAAGCATAGATCATCAGTTGTTTTGAACATATTCAAGATTTAATGAACGCTGACTTAAAATCTGATTTCATCACAATGATTTCAATTTTTCACAGCTATGATATGTTTGACACATCATGTTAGTGCATTACAAGAACTGTCATCAAATGTCATAATTCATAACGTGTGACTTCAAGTAGTGTAAAAAACAGAGTTCATCAGCGTAAATTCAAGACACATTAGATCAGTACATAATATTAAGTTCATAAGCTTGTAATATTTGAAGTAATCAACATGCATCATATGCAATCGCAGTCACGTCTTTATTTTCTCTATATTTGCGATCTTGTAAAACTGAAAATCTCTTCCATTTTATTGATTTTAGCTGACATTTAACTGATTAGTCAGTTGTTAACTGATTATTAACTGAATTGAGTTGACTTTTTCAGATTCTGTCATTGAGCAAAAAGTTAATTGTCGAACATTTTGTCGATGTTCTATGAAAGTTGAAGAAGTTATCAACTGCTTCTATGCTCATGTTTGAAAACATCATGATTTACTTGAGTTTTTCATGTCTGATCAAGACACACAATTCATCTTTGATGTCTGAAAGCATATGTGTAAAATGCTGAAGATAAACATCAAGTTATTAACGATGTATTACTCTGAAATTGATAATCAAATCGAAAGAATCAATGCTGTCATGAAGCATTATCTTCGAGTCTTCGTCAACTACATGCAGAATGATTGAGCTAAGTGACTTTCTGAAGTCAAATTCATCATCAATAACACATCATCATCAATCACTTTAACATCATTCTTCTTGATCAATTTAAATCAGAACTTACGTTTAAACTTTAAGTTTTCTGAATCTTTGCTTGAGAATCTTATGTTTCAAGCTTGAGACAAGTTAATCAATGTTGAAGAGTTTATCAAGAAGATGAAGAAATTAATTAAGCATCTACATAATGAGATGTTTATAACTCAGATCATTTATGAATTCAATGTTAATTTCTTTCATCGCTCTTGTTTTAAATACTTCGTCGAAGATGAAGTCTGATTGAATGCTTGCAATCTCAGCATCACTCATCTCATTGTCAAGTTAAATGATCATAATGTTGATTTCTTCAAGATCAAGCATGTTTTCAAGAACAATTTTCTAATCATTGAGTTATGTTATGAATGTGTCAGAATTGATTAGAACTAGTCAAGATTTAGTCGAGATCTGATTTAAATCTGACTCAGATTTGACTCAGATATGACTCAGCATCTTTTTTCTTTTCTAGCATCTTCTAATCAGCTTCTATTGTTTTTTAAACAAACACACTTCTTTGTGTTACGAATAGTTAATAAATGTCTATGACAAACACATTTCTTTGTGTCATAAACATCTTTCAAATCAACATTTTTCTTGTGTTTCAACACATTTTCTTTGAGACTAGCGTCGATCTAAGTAACTATTATATAGAGCATGTTCTTCTTGTCTTTTGTATCTTCTTTCTTCTGTATTTTTAAAGTCTTAGTTATAGCTATCTTTATACATCGATCATTTGACAAAATCAGCTAAAACTGACTACAAGCTCATCAAGCTAGCATCAGTCAAAAATATCTGTTTAGTTGAGCTTCTAGCTCACAAGCTTTAATAGTCACTCATCAACAATTAATAACTAGCTACAATCACTTGTAGCTCTTGATGACAGTCATTTGCTTTTTATGCTCAAATAATACAATGCGCAATGTGTGTCATCTGATCAGTGTTCACATTCAGCGCTTGTTATTATCAGTATGTGAAATTTGTAATCTGTGCACATTTCTTGACAAATACTTATCACGTCATTATTTCATGATAGATAAATTGAGATATTTTATTCAGATTTACCTCGTTGTTGCATTGAAACATCATGTCGTGCACTGCTCAAAAGTTTTAGTTTCTTGAAGACAAGCTTGTGTATTTCATAATGTCTTGTACGATTCTTCATTCTTGCAAGCACGTTGTATAAGTTACTCGCAATCAATAGAACTAAAAGCATCAAAGCAACTCACGATTGTATTCATTGTTCATATACAAAATATTCTACTACTATCACTTGAGTTCTATATAATCGCTCTTACTTTCTTGTTGAACGTCAACATTGATGTTTAATTTCTTCTCTACTCTCTTCAGAAAAATCTGATACTTGTTTTCAAATGTTAATACACATTCACTTTCATTTGTTCTTTGATAATACAGAGTCTTAGTGTCTATCTTCAGCTGCTTGCAAAAGTTGTTGAACGATCAAGCGTAGCTCATCTTTCGACTATCTTTCATCTTCAATGTTCATAGTCGATATGTATCTCTGACTTCGTCGAGCGAAATCTGATCAGATTCAACTTCAGTTGTGTCTTTGAATTCTTCAGACATTTATCTCACATTAGTTATCACTCATTTCTATAGCTGAAAAACCAACGCTCACATCTGAATCGTTCTTCTGATCTTGATTCTGTTCATCATTCAATATTTCTTGAAGTGTTTCATGTTCATCGCTATTCGTTGATTCTGATTGATTTATTGTATTCTTTGTCTTTTCTGTCGCGATTTCTGTGTTGTTTGACTTTTCGAGCTGCGATGTTTGATTTCTTATGAAACTAGAGATCTCATTTACAGAATACATCGACAAGTATCTTGAATCAGTGAGAGAAGAGAAAAAACGTTTTCTGATAATTTTTCGAGACGCGTTAATAGTCAATAGATCATCTATCTGATTGCAATTGAGATTATACGTCGCAGAGATGCTGTTGAATACATTGTTTTCATGATATTCAACATGACTTATGACGCGTTCATGCAACATGCTCAATATCAAATTTCTTCAAGTCTCAATTTGCTTTCGTCAGCTCTTGATCATTCGCTTATGTGTTACTGTCACATGTTAATCAATCATTGTTCAATTGTTTTAAAGATAAAGCACAAGAGAACATTGACAGTTGAAATGTTATACTTTCTATTGCAGTCTCTTTTCATTTCTCGATCTTCTTCTGATCACTTGTTCATTCGCTGATGACATGTTGAATCGCGATTGCTATGAGTATCATGATTTCGTCTTTCAGCTCAGCAAACATGATTCTCGTGTTTGATAGTTGATCAAGACTATGATCTTCTTGATTGAAAAATGAGACAGCAGTGATCTTCACGATCATCGAGACTAGAAAACGACATTCTTCAGACTAAGTACATGTCAGTCAATACATCACGTCTGTGAAAATGTTTATCTTTTCAATATCAGAACTGATGAAGTTATCATTAACTAACAATCTAATGACATAGTTCGATGTATTGACTTTCTTGTAAAAGACATAATGATTCTTCACTACATCTTGAATCTGAAACATTATTTGTGCTCGATATTGTTCAATAGAATCATATAACTGTGTCTGTCAATTTATTGATGATATGACAAGATTTGAGTTACACATTATCTTTCAAGCTTCATTTATTGTTGATCTTTTCGCGACAAAGTAGTTCGTTCGTGATCTGTGTTTTAATTAATGTGCGCGATCTCTGTTTCAGAGATTGTGCATGAGATTGCTCAAGAGAATTCATTGCAGCTCTGATCATGACGTTATGCTCTTCTCTACTTCACACATCATAATCGTTGTCAATAGAATGAGTTCTATGTATCTAAGCACATCAACATGAGCTGCAGCAGAGACTGTTCTCGATCATCGTCTGAATTCTGCTCAAAGAATTTCTCTAGAGTTGTCATCTGAATCATTAATCTGTGCTGCGTTGTATCGTGAACTCAATGCAAGAGAACTTGATAAAAATTCTGTTGATCTTTGAAACTTTGAGATTCGCTCATTGAGCTGAGAAGATGACGAGATTGATAACGATGAGTGAAAATGCTGTTTACGCTGATGCATCTTTTTCTTTGACAAGATGTTCTTGAAAAATCGAATGACTTTAGTGAATTATGTTGAGATCATATTAGCTGAAAATATACATGATGATATTGACATTGATTTTGCCTTCTTCTGCAGTCGTTCTGCAGATCACTGTTTTTGAGATGATAAATCATCATTCAAGCTGTTCAACATATCAAGAAATTCGCGTTCTTGTCTTTTAGATCTGAATTCAGATTCTTTCAATGATATGTCGAAATTGTTACTTGTTTTCTCAACTCTTCTTTTGACATCTTGTTGATAAATGAACTAAACATGATTATTGAGTCAGTTAACTGCATGTCAACAATTCATAATACATGCTACGCATCTGATTATCAATCGCAATGTTCAAGTTCTTCTTGTTCTTATTACTTGTCATGACAGTTCACTTAGAAGACGACGCGAAATAATGATTGATACATGATGAACTGATGAATGCAATCGAGTTCTGAGATAAAAGAAAAAAAGAGTGAAGAAGAAAAAGACACGACACGTACTTGAAGATATGCAATCTCTGAAAGCGTGTAATTCTGTTGTTGTTGACACTACTATGTTCAATTATTGACTTAAATAGATTTGAAAATTTGCGATAATTTATCATTGCACATGCAAACTGAGAATGCGAACTGCGAATCTTATTGTCGAAGAACTCTGAGCTCAAGCTGACTATCAAAGATAAATTTAAGAAAAAATTCAATAAATTATCTTCGCACATTATGCAAAGTGAGAATGCGAACTGCGAATATTATTGCTGAAGAACTCTGATTATCAGAGATAAATTTCGAGTGATTTACGATAAATTTATCTTCGCATGTGCGAACTGAGAATGTGAACTGCACATTTTATTGCTGAAGAACTCTGATTACTCAAGATAAATTTTGAAGAATTTACAATAATTTGTCTTTGCATGTGCAAACTGAGAATGCGAACTGTGCATTTTATTGCTGAAGAACTCTGAGTCTCACTCGTCACATGATCGAAACTCGATGTACATGATGTCGCAGTTAGATCTAAACATGCAGTTTGCTCTTCGTCACGCTTGATGATTTCATAGACGAGAATGATGAACGAAGATGTACGAGAAGAATCATGATATCTTTCATCGAGTTCATTTTTATCATATCGTGCTTGATGAAGCTCAGATCATCAAGAATCATCTGTTTCAGAACTCTATAGTCTGCAGAGATCTGACGAGAAAGCATCGTTGAATGATTAGAATTAAGTAGAAGAATTCTTCTCATTCTTCAAGTTTCTTTGCATTTCATGTACAGAAACTGTCGAAATGTTCAAGAAGAATTTCATCAATTCAAATAAAATACAGAATAAGACAAATAATGTCGTCTATGTGAGTGAAGTTGAATCAGCTGAGCTGAGTGCGTGCGTGCGTGCATGCATGCAGTGTGCAAACGACGTGTTCGTTGCTGATCGAAAAGTATTAGAGAGCGAGAAAAGAAGAAAAGTGAAAAGAGAGTAGCGATGTGAAAGAAACAATGTGTCAAAAGAAGAAAAAAAGAATAAAAAAAGAACTTAAATTCATGAAATTACAATCAACATTTTTCTCACTCTCAACTCACAACTTTTCATCGCTGACATTCTCTCATTAGCATTTTCATTCTTTTCGCTCTTATTCATCAGAATAAACGACTTCTTATTCTCTTCAACGCTCATCGACTCAAACAGTTGCATCAGCTTCATCAAGCTCAGCTGATTTAGCATTTTGATGTCGTCAATGATGATATCAATGATTTCACGCTTGCTGTTCTGCAACGTCTGCAGTTTCTTGTTGATGCTGTTCTTGATGACAAGACGAGTGATGAAAATTTTGAAGAATTAATTGATGTGAAAGACGTGACAGAAGACTTGTTGTTTCACGCTGCTGTTTCATCACAGATTGACGCAGATGATGCGCAAGATCATGATGAGATTGAGCTTGATGTCGTTGCATTTGAGAAAGATGATCATGATCTTCGTGATCGAGTCATCGCGAAATGTGATGATGACGTGATCGCGAACTTTCTGACTCATTTTGTCGTGATAGTTGACAAAGACTCAGTCACGCTGTTGAAAAAAATGATTCAGCACTTTCATGCTATTTTGCAATTAACTTGTTCTCAAGTCAGAGAACTCATGATACGATGAGAGCTTACAGCATGTGAAGCTGAGTAAAGATGATGATCTTCTTGTTCAACTTCTTCATCAATTACAGCTCAATCTGCATTTGCATCATCGTCGTTTTCGAAGATGAAAGAATCAAGTCGTTGAAATTGATTCATTTGAGATCTTGTTTGAGATCTTTGCGAGTGCATGAGAAAGTTCTCTCACTGTTTTCAACATTCATCTGCAATTCTTTTAACTTGTTGCATGATCGAAACTCGATGTAAATGCTGTTGCAATCTAAACATGCAGTTTGCTCTTCATCATGCTTGACGACTTCATAGACGAAAGCATTAAGATACTCTCTGCAATAAACATGAAAACAGTTGATTATTCAGAATTCATCTGAAGAATTGTTACATTTGTGACAGAGACTTCTATTCTTGAGATCATCATTAATATTCAAATTCAATTCTCAGTTTATTGTTGAATACATTCTCACACTTGTAGTTCTGTTCTTGAGTTCTGCTTGCATCTCTCTATACTTTGTAACAATGAGACAGTTCACATCTTGCACTTCATGAGAAGATAGCTTTGTACACAGCGTGTTGAATCAATTCATGAATGATAGTCGTTGAATCATGAGCACAGTGAGAAGTTTATTAAATCTTCTGATGATTTTCTGTAGATCATCGTTCATCTTAATACTTTGCTTGCGTTTTAGAGCGTTGAAGATCAATCTACTCATGACTGCATCAATTTATCTAAGCTCTTTAACATTGACAGAAATCTCATTTCGTTGACGAAATTGCTCACGATCTTCGTTTAAAACAGTAATCGTGCTTGAACGAAAAGTCTGTAGAGCAGACATCGCAAATGACAATCTCATCATTGAAAATCTTAACAAAGATTAAGCAATGTTTACTGAGAAATCTCTTGATGATCGAGTGTCTCTTTCATGAGTGTTAATCACTTCTTCTTCGCGAAATCTTTGTTGCTAGAGAGCAAGTTTTCGCTGACGATGTATCAAAGACTTTGCTTTAGAACTGAAATGTTGCGAATATTGTTAGTTCAAAAAGTAATAAAACTTTCGCTCGTCGATCATGAAATCTTCTTCATGAGCTTGTATAGCACAGACACAATCTTTGCTGTTAATGAAATCAGAGCATCAACGCGTGCTTTCAGTTATTCTTCTACTCTTCTTGAATTTTTGTTCTCAAGTTCTGCGTGCATGTAATCTTTCTCAATCTAACTATTGCATCTCTTTTCAAGATCTTTCATGATCGCAGTTTATGACATTTGATTGATGATTCAAGCGTATTCTAAGATGTTGAAGTAGCAAAGATTGATTCTACTACTTTCAAAGTCAGTGAACGAATTAATATAGTTTTTACAATTTTTTAGTTACTGATCTGAAGAGAGTCGATCGATGATGAACTGAAAGCGACAGCAGCTCTTTGCTGTCATCTTTATCAGCGCAGTCTGTCAGCATCACTCATTTTCAATCTCAATTCGTCTCATATTTTCACTGTCATAAAGAATTCTATTCTTCGTCACGTCGTAAATTCTCTTCTCGATCAATAATCTTTTGTACTCTTTGAATTGCATGTTCAGCAGATTGATCTCTTCTTGTCTTTTATTCATAGTTAAGTGAATAGAACTCATCAATGATGTTTGATTATTTGATTTCTTCATCGTCAGCAACGTTGTAGCATTTCACGACATCAACGATAGTTGATCAGCATTGTCATCTCTAATCTCTTCTTGCGACTTTCTTTGACACTGAATGTTTTCATGTGTTTGCTCTCGATGTTGTGCTCTTCATCTTTTGTTGTTGTTCAGTCACTGAGTCATGATCATCAATGTCTTGTGCAGTCAATTCTGTGATATGCTTTCAATTTCTTTGTCGAAGATGATGATAATCTTTGCAATCATTGTTCAAAGCTTTTTCTTTATCAGCTCACTATCAAGTTTTATGTCATATATCTTTGAAGATATCATCTTCTTCTTCATTGTCATTACGATCTCACTTCATTTGTCGTTGTCGATCATTAAGTCTTTCTGCATCATCTTTCTGATTCAGTTATGTCGCTGCAATTCATTGTAGAAGATCATTGAAGATCTCGTACTGAACATGTTGATTTTTCTTATGCAACAGAATCGCAATGAGTCTTGAAGAACATCAAAGACTTAGAAGAAACATGAATGTGATACAGATGCGATGTTGTTTATGCAACGAAGAATGCGCAGAAATGAGATGCTGTTATTTCAATTTCAAGACAGATTAATGATTTCTATTACACTTGAATTCTATGATTATCACAAAGTGTGATCATGAAAGCTGTGTTGATAGTTGAAAGACTTGATGATAATAATCTGATGAATACAAAGAGACGTAACTTTAGTTGTGTTACAGTCGCGTTGTAAGTCTTGCGTGAGTTTGATTCTAATGATCTCTAGAATATTTAGAAAATACATTGCTAATGTAAAAACAGAATAAAAAATGATAAATTATCATCTGACAAGATAAATCATTCGAATAATCAGAGTAAAAAATGATAAATTGTCATATTTCTACGACAGTGAAAATATACACATGATGTTATTTTTCTTGCATTTTCAATATTTTCAAAACACAGCATCTTATTACTTATGTCATCATGTCTATGCTTCTGCTGTCAACGATTACTTCTTTTGACTGAAATAATTAACAACGATTCGCTGATAACAGTTAACAGATTATGAAGCAAAAGCATTAAACTAAAATCTCTCACACAGTCTCTACTATCTGATTATTCTTTCTTGTCTTCTCATCACTCATTTCTTTCATTCTACTATCATCATATGTATCATTTTGAAAGATCTGACGTCACATTTAATGATCTTTAATAAGTCTCTCGACATCGAATTTCGAAGTATAAAATCGATATGCTTACGTCTTCTTCGTGATTTGATCATATCTATTGATTCGAAAAAAAGTCTGCTGTTTCATTCAGATCATATAGTTGAGCTTCATCAGTATCACTTGAAATGCACGATGAAAAGTGTAATCTGTCTTTAGAACTTCAGTAGTTTCAATCAGAATATTGAAATCAAAATCATTCTCTTTCATGTCTTGAAAACTATTGATCAAGCTCTGTCGATTTTCAAGACTTAGATCGCTATGAAAAAATGCAACGTTCATTTCACGAATCTTGATAAGATACTAGCTCGTTGTTAGTAAAGAAACAGATATATTTGACATTCAACGAGTTGAAAACATCATGCATGATGCAAAACATAAAAATTATGATTGAGAAAATTCAAGTAAACGTATCAATCAGACGATCTTCGCTATGATCGAAGAGAAGAACATTATCAGAATTCTCTTTCTCTGATCATCTTCGATGACTATAGATTTATTCAATATCTTCATGACTCGCTGTAACTTGCTGCTTGATTCATACAGTTTCTCGATATTATCATTGTAGAGACAGTTATCGATGATTGTCAATCATTTATTATGAACAAGTTCAGTTCAGATAAATATCAAATCATGCTTTGTCTTCAATTTGACAAGATATGAGAATGTAATGCACAGTCTCATCTGTCATGAGATCTGAACAAAGTCGAAGAAAAAGAACACAGACATCGATCTCTTCTTGTCGTCTGATACTCAGTCGTTGACATGTACTCGCAGCTCTTCTTTTACACTTCTTGCAGTCTTGTTCTCAAGTTTCGCGTGCATCTCTTTATACTTTTCAATGATCGAACAGTTTACATCTTGCATCTCATGAGAAGATAGCTTCATGCAGAGAGCGTCGAATCAATTCATTGATGATAAACGTTGAATCATAAGAAAAATGAGAAGTTTATCAAATTTTCTTGCAATTTTCTGCAGTTCATCGTTCATCTGTACATCATGCTTACGTTTTAATGCGTTGAACATTGATTTGTCTCATGACAGCACTTTCTCTGAATTGCTTGACTTTAAAATGTGTTCATTCTTTCATTCATCAGAGCACTTCAGAATCTTCACATAGTGATCTAAATCATCTGACGAGATCTTAAAAGATATGTTCGAATAGATTCACAGTACGAAGTGCATGCGACGTTTGAATGCTCGTAAAATGTTTATGATCTTAGAATCTCTGCTCTTCTTCATGTGAAATTCATCTCTTAGTATTCAATCTCAGCATGTTCATGAATCATACAGAATTACTCTTCTTTTACTTCTGTTGATTTCATTTCAAACATCTTTTTGATTGACAATGATACACTTCACATGTGTCTCGTACGACTTCGATTCAGTCAGCACTACAAGTCGTTTCTGTTCTTCTATGAAAGTTATCACTGTTGCGTCAATCTCATTCTTATCTGTTTCTATCTTCTTTCGATCTTGAAACAGCAAGCGATCTTTTAAGAGAAGTTTGTTCTTTTCAGAGTGATGATTCACATACAGTTTGATGTCAAGATATGACACAGATGTCAATGTTTTTGCGAATTCACTCTGTCAATTCAATATCAAGATTGAAGACAGCAGAATCAGAATCAATTTAAGATTTGACTTTAGCGTCGCTGTAAAACTGCTCTTCATACAGAGACAGATCATTGATCATGACTCGTCTGATGAACATTTCGCCTCGAGATTCTGAGGAAATTTCTGAGATTCGATGAACAGATGTTTATCGTTGAGCTTCTCATGAAAGAGACTGACTTTTGCATGAGCAAGATGAAGTCAACGCTTCATCACTATCAATTCTATGACTTGAATGATCTGCAAATGAAGAAAAGTAAGTATGTTATTCTGTCTGTAGCTTCGAGAAGCGAAGAAGACTTATCTTTCTCATTTTCATCTGATTGCATTGAAACTCTTCATGTTGAATCGTTCTTTCAACATGAAGTTGTCAATATATTCTCAACGCTTGTATGAGTAGTAGAATTTATATCATACTCTTTACTTGCACATTTTGATTTGCATCTGCATCTTTGTCGATTTTCTTATCATCGATGTCTGTACAGCTTAGATTGCATTTTCAAAACTGCAAGATTTTAAGAAATATATTCTCATTCATTTGAATGCATGCTTGTTGTTTTTGCAGATCTTTGAATTTATATCATGAAGTTAACATGTTTTACTACATGATTGCTTTGCATTCGCACTTACATCTAAGTGATATCAATGAAGTTGATGACGAAAGACAGATCGATGTGCTCTTGATCATATTTCATCACTTCTCTCATGTTCAAGTCATCATTAATTGTCAAAGAATCTGTTGTTAAAGAGAATGATTCATTGAGATTGACAATCTTGACGACGTTGAAAACTTCAAGAGTCACTATCGAAACATTGAGATGAACTTCTCTGCAAAGCTTTTGCTTCTTCATGATGAGTTGTTCACTTTCATCTTCTGATGAGATCTTGAATGAAGTGAAGTTATCTGTACTCTTGACTGCGCTGCTCAAACACTGCACGAAATTCTCATGTTCACTTCTCTTACATTTTTCTATAGCTTAAACTTAAAAGATGTAGTAGAATATTTTCTTCTTTGTCATATCTGTCAATGTAACATGAAAGTTGACTGCATTTCTGATCTCAACTTTTTCAAAGTTCTCAACTTCATAGATAATTTTCTTCTTTTCAAAGTCGAACATTGTCTCACTAACAAGCTGTCTTTGATAGTTATTGAAATTGACGTTCTTCAGAGTGAGATTGCTCTGCTTTTCATTCGCTACGAAAAGCTGTGAATGATGAATCATCTTATTATTCATTGTATCATTCAAAGTCAAGATCATGTGATCAAAGTCAATCATCGTCGATAAGATGAATGATGAGACTGAGCTGAGTTGTGCTTGCTTAATCAGATGAGCAGATTTCTCTGTCTTTACACTCATTGCTCTATCTCTCTTCTTACTGTTTATTCATCTCACTCACTTTATAAGACATGCATCTTTTCATGTTACTTGATGATCTTCTATCAAAGAGTGCAAAAGTTCATCATTTATGATGATCACAATCTTTCTGACTGTCTCTTTCTCGATTTTATTATCAAGTGATGTTTCGAGTAATCTTGCATTTCTTAGCATTTGTTTAATGTGTATCTTCAATGCATCATACTTGTTGTCATCGATGACAAGATCTTAAGTGATCATCATCTTGATTCAATTTGACGAAATCTCATCATAGTTGAAGTCTGCAAGCGTATCTGAAATCAACTTGAATTTTCGTGACATATTGAAAGACTAGCAGATACGCAAACATTGTCATCAGTTCTGAGAATTTCTAGAAGTCATACAATAGAATGTGAGATGATTACTGTCATGATGTTGAGAAGTGAAATAAGAGTACATGTGACATTTTCTCTATTTTGAATCACTTACAGATTTCACTACATGCTGATGACAGATGATGTACACACTGAACTTTGCAACAGATAGAGTGAGAATGCTTATCGCGACAATGAGTATCAGAAGAACAAAGAGTTGTGAGTTGATAAGTTAAAGATGAAGCAAAGATCAACTTTCGTTCTCATATTGCAAATTATGTTAAGCGAGAGCAAATTTGCTCACAACACACTTTGACAACAAATTATCTGTATTCATCTTCTCATCAATCTGAAGAGTACTGCACGTTAGATTCTCTTTATATAAAATGATTTCTAATATTCTACAGAGTTATCAAAGTGCAGAAACTATGACTATGACATATTAACTGATTGAGCATTTTGTGAAAGCATTTCAAATTTATGATAATTTACCTCAAATCAATGATAATCTAGAGAAATTTGCTTTCAATTCACAAATTTCGAGGTAAATATTGAAATGTGCAAAGCATTTCAAATTTACGATAATTTATCTCAAATCGATGATAATCTAGAGAAATTTGCTTTCAATTCACAAATTTCAAGATAAATATTGAAATGTGCAAAGCATTTCAAATTTATGATAATTTATCTTAAATCGATGATAATCTAGGGAAATTTGCTTTCAACTCACAAATTTCGATGTAAATATTGAAATGTGCAAAGCATTTTAAATTTACAATAATTTATCTTAAACTCGCTGTAATTCAGAGAAATTTGCTTTCATCAGAGAACTTCGAGTAAAAAAGAACAAATTGCTTGATCAGAAGTAAAACAAGAGTTATCGCTTCTACTGCTATATCAGATCTCATTAATTTCTGATCATTTTATTCTTTGTATTGCATGCTATTCTGACATTTTGTAGTTCAACGTACTTGTATCAACAGAGATTCTGATTAGAAATAGCGACAGCGCGATACAATTTGTCAAATGTGTCAATCAATACTCTTTGTTGTCTCTTTCACTACAATCTACTTCATCGAAATCAGCTTCAAGCATGAAGCGAAACTGTCGTGCGTGTGAAATGATATTGAGAATCACACGAGATCTGATATATCACTTTAATCACTGCTTGATGCTGCGAAATGACGTGCAGTTCTTCGAGAAATATTTAAGAAAAGAGAATTCAGCAGTCGATGAGTATACAGACACATGCGAATACTTTCAGATTGATTTATGACATGAAATGATCATGATGAACGATACTGACATCTCTGACTTCGAGCAAAGTACAGAAGAAAACGTAGAAGCTTCAGATGATCAGAAGCATTTTCGAAATTCAATTGCATGAATATCATTTGATCTCAAAAGATTTATCAATTCATCATGTACTTTCTCATTCATCAAAGTAGACAATTATGATGAGACGAATGATACAAAGAGACAAAGCGTCGATGAATCGCTAGAACAATATATCAGACTCATAAGAATCATTTCGAACTACAGTAAACTTGAGCAAGATTCATGATCATCTTTAGATGACAGTCTTCAATCAGAATGACTTTTCTTTTCAAATGAGAAAGATTTTTCTCTTGCACAATGATTTCTGAATGCGAAAGTCAGTAGCGAAGATATTAATCAATACTTCAAGATCTCGTTTCAGAAGACTCATCATGCTGATTGTATCTTCAAGAATGCAGATCAATTTAGAAGCATTCTACACAATATATCTTATGAAATATCTGATGATAATTGATTCGAAACATCTTTAAAGATCTCATCGATGAATTCAGAGATCGAAACAGATATATTCAAGATTCAGTACAGAAACGTGATAAACATCTTGAAATTTCTCTTGAAACATCGTTCGTTTGCGAGTAATCTGAAATATGCATCAATCAAAGTATACAACATCAATGAAAATTGAATGTACACGAAAATGCACATTGATATCTGATGATGAGATATGCAAGCATTGATTTCTGAAAATGACACTATAGTTTCAGTACTGTTAACTACAGATAAAATCATGTTAACTCAACATCATGAGAATAAATTTGCATGATCTGTATATATTATCGTTGATAATCTGAATTGAACAACTTAACGAAAGCAAAATAGATCTAATGTTATACTATTAAAGTTTATTTCTTTGACTAAACATATGAATGAAAATCTGAAACGCAAGTTATATCATTGTTCATTGAAGATAATATTAAAACGTGAATTTAAACTGTTCGATTGAATGAAGAGTTTTTCTTGCTAATGTTCTCATTCTTTAGCACTTGAGAAATTAATTAGAAAAGAGTTTCACGTTCGCTGTGCGAATGATTATACTCGACAGTATTTTTCTATCATCGTCGAATTTATAATTGACTATGAAAAGCAGATCATTATTACGAAAATCAAAAATGAAGAGCAGTGCACTATATGTCACGTTTCATCGAATCAACGCGATAATCTGCAGACAATCTGAGAAGCTCAAACACATGAGAGTACACTGACTCAAATCAAACATCAAGAAAAGAATTCACGCTCTAAAGCAGATATCAAGCGCGATGTTAAGTGAGTACATTCAGTGCAAAACTTTGTCTGAAAACATGAACTTGTTAATATTCATGTCATCATGATGATTGACATCTTGCATCAGTTATTGAAGAGCACAGTGATGTATCTAATTCAATGACTTGAGACAATCATCAAGAATATAACATTGACAATCAGTCTCAAAAGAAAGCGTGATTCACAGACAATTGCAGATACAACACATGATGTGCAATTGAATCAAAGATTTCGAGTAGTTCTTTCATATTCAGAACTAAGATGTTTTCACGACTTTCTATTCGTGAAGCAATAAATCGACGTCGAACAAAAGACAATAGTGCATCAGCTTATTGCGATTGTTACTTCATTATTGATTAGAAAAGCATCAGATGTGTTGTACTGTGCTTGAACTCTTATGAACTTCGTGATGATGATTCAATATTGATCGCACGATGACGAGTCTCTGCGTTACATGAACAACGCAATATACAGAATTAACGTCTTAAAAGAAGTATTCAAGCAGTTTCGACATGACGAAAACTTTAACTATCTCAAGTTTCATGTAATCTCTCATTATATGAATTTTATTTGAAGATATGAAAATGCAGATGATTTTGACACATCTTACATGAAGATTGCACATAAATTTCTGATCAAAGACTATTATGATTTTACAAACAAGTGAGAGAACTTTCAAATGCAGATACTACATCACAATATTCAATGAGTCAATATGTTGACAATGAAAAATATCATTCTTCATGATTTAATCACGTTCAGATCAGAGATTGACGAGAGAATGAAAGTCATGATTACAAAGTCTTCTAGAAGTCTTGATTTAACGCAGCTTAAATGAGATTTGTCAGAAATGAATTCAAATCGATGACGAAACTGATTTAATAATTCTCAATTCTGACGCATTGCTTCTGAAATAGCAAAGACGACACATATTGAGAATTTCTTGAACGAATTGTCGATTTTTATAAGAGAATCTCGATGCAAGAAATCAGAAATAAAGTCAAACAAGTATCAAATGAATCAAAAAGAAATTGACTTCTTCTGAATAAATGATTACTTCATTTCTGTTCATGCATCAATTGAATGTTGAAGACATGAAGATAAAGACTCGACAGACTTTGAGAAGCTTACATCGAAGTGAATTCAATGTGCTTCAGCATGACAGAAACAAATGTTGAATTGAAGACGTGACTACGTCTATGTTCAAGAGTATGCTGAGAATGATCAAGAAAATTCTGACATAGTCGAAGCTCTGAATGATAAACTGATGAAGCAGTTGCAAATTATAATCACTGTTCATGATTCGCTTCATCAAGATGACAATGAGAAATCTGTGCAATACTCGAGAACTTTAATAGAATTGTTAAAGCTCAAAAACAACGAAGTACTCAATGCTCTACATGATATGATAGAAGTCGAGCAGTGATTGAAGAATACTGTCAAGAAGTCTTGATATCTTGAGTGTCAACAATTTTACAATATGAGTACTATACTATGAAGTGCACATCTGATATCAACTGAAAGCAAGAAGTTTTTTTACGTGAATAATTACATCAACTGAGATACATTCAACATCTTATATGAAGAGAGTTTTCTGAAAAAGAAAGTTCAAAAGATGAATGAGCTTGCAAGCTTAGACAGACGAGAAAAGACGAAATTCACTCGATAATGAAGAAAGTTCAACATTGTGTAAGTTGAGATAAATTAGAGTAAATTGAGATAAATTGAAGTAGATTGAGATAAATCAAAGAAAATGAATGAAAAGCATATAATCACGTCGAATGAAGCATATATGAATGATCAAAACATTTCAGTCAATAGCATCTAGTCATGACTATGATGACAGAGTATTGAGAATGAACAAGCAACTGAGATTTCACTGTAAAGATCTGTAAACAATGAGATTGATTGTGTAGCAGCTAGCGACATACAAGAACTTACATAGTTCAGATAATGAGAAAATCTAAAATTAATTAATCTATTAATCATAGTGTCTGCTCGTTCGTTGAACGAAATTTCTACTTACTCTATGCATTCTTCAATGCATCTGACGCATTACACACGACGTCTGTCAGTAGAAGTTCACGACTTGTTGAAGAAAGCTGTAAATTCTCGAGATAGTGTTCTCTTTCTATGTACACTAGCACTTTTTTCTTCTATCGATGTCTTTTCTGTCATCGAAGAAGAATGTTTTGAGTGAATGAAAGCTTCGATTCGATTTTTCAAGCGAAGAATAGATTTGATGACGAGTTTCGCGTAGATGATGATTTCGATGAAATGTCATTTCTTCTCAGTATTGAATGTTTGAATCGAATTATCATATATATTCATCATCAATTGTTTCGCAGTCTCGTCAATCTTCTGCTCAAAGATCTTTGCATTCTGATCAATCAAAGTCGAAATCTTTAATTGCAGAAGAAGAGACGCGTAATCAATCTGTTTCAATCTATTTCGAAACTGAGCAGACTGATAATTGTACATAAGATCGCTGTGAGCACAATCGACTGCTGTGATCAAAATTGATGATAAATAAGACTGTAGACGTTGTAGAAAGACAAATTCTGCGCGATCACTGACAGACATGATGTACGATAATGGAATAACTGTAATGAGAGAAATGAATGAAGTAAAATTGAAGCTTACTAAGATAAACATCGCGCAGAATCATGAACGCACGATAGCTTGATACGAGTTCTACTCTGTTGAATCAGCTTGTAGCTGATCTAATCAGCTAACGACTGACTGATGATTGATCTATGTTGCTAAATCAGCTAATCACTGAATTATGAAAAGTGTCTGTTCTAGTAGCTAGCATATGCGTTTCAAGCGCATTAAGATTCAGATGTCATTGCTCACTAGCTTACAAGCTACTCAAGCTTTTCATCGAAACGTTGATGTAGATCAAACATTCTAGTCACGCACGCATTCTGATTAGTTTTTAGACATGATTTCAACATTACTTTAAAAATTCGTTAATCACACAATACTGATTTCATTACTCATTCAAATTCACTCAACTGACAATGAGATGAGTATAAAGAAATTTGTGTATCTGATGATCGACGACATCGAAAGACAGAACAACATCAAGAAATTAATAGAATCAAGAAATTAAGATATTGCATTACTAGAGAATCTACAGCTCATTCAGTACGCGCTCGTTCAAATCGATTAATAGAATCAAGAAATTAAGATCTTGATTGCTTGAGAATCATCAAAAAAAAACTCTTCTTAAATCAGCAACACTCTTCTTTGAAGACTAAACAACTTGAACTACGATCTCACTACATATCGTCGAGTATCGCTCTTCACTCGATCGTTAACTCTTTGCTATGACTCGATCATCTGTGAAAAATCTCTCTGAGAATTATCAAAGTCTCTATTCTTCTGTCACTGCAGATTCAGTCATCTATTCTGAGTTATCATCTCGCATATCAAAATATCTTAGAATCGACTTCGTATGAAAATGTCATCATTCTGTGTCTCATTCTCAGACTCTTGATGAATCTCTGAAAGCTTCTATTCTCTGAGATATAAAAAATGTAAAGCAGCTACAACATTGAGTCAAACAAGACTCAGAAGTATTTCTAGAAGATTTAAACAGTCTTTGAACTCAACGAGATCTTGATGTGAAAGCTTGTGAGCTATTTAACAAAATATCAAGCGAACAAATATGAAAGACTCACTTTAAGAAAATTGATCGAGCAAAGAAACGATTGAATCAATTGAATTAGACACTTCAGAACAAATTGACTGAAGCACAACATCATATGCAAGTGACTAAAGATGTCACTTCATTGATCTCTATTCTTTTCACATTCAGCAAGCGATCTCAGAAGCTTTCAAATTCATCTCTGTTTACTGATGAAAAAGAATCTATTTGAGATGATTGACAAGAAAAGATTCGTGACAAGCTAGAAATCAACATCGATCATTTCAACAATGACAGAGCTATACTAGTCTACATTCATTCTTGAATCAGCGAAGACGCAGTCAAAGTCACTTTAGTCAGACATCAGCAAGATTCATTGAACTTTTATTCAACAATCAATGATTTACTAAATGAACTTACTCAGCTATACAATGATTCTAACAAAGAGACAAACTTTCGAAAAGAGTATGCTAATCTCTCTCAAGAAAAGAGCAAATTCAGCGATTTCTATTCGATGTTTCAACGTCTGTTCTTCTATCTAGAGTATCACGAAAAGCAATTGATCGTTGATTTACAAGACAAGATAGTCTATTGTCTTCGTGCAGCTTGAAGTAGTCAATTGATTCAATCAGAATCTCTGAATGAAATTCGTGACTATTTGATTCATTTGAACAATGAGCATCAAGTCATGAATGACATCAAAGAAAAGAAATTCATGATCAAGATCAGAAAGCAAGTCATCTTTGCTGAGAAATAAGATTCATTGAATCTCTATAGAAAGATCGAAGTTATCGTTGATCAGTTAAAATCGCGCGACGCGACTTTGACTAGCGTCAAAGAGACAGATCTACAAACTGAAAGCTGTTTTATTTATCATAAGTCAGATCATTTCTTTAGAGAGTGCTCTGATTGAACTTCGAGAATCAATGCATTAGAAAATAATGAGTTTGATTGATTTACATCGAACTCTGAGTCAGATTCTGATTCAAAAAACTAGTTATTTCTTTCAGAATCATTAAAGAAATAGAGATCATATTTTTGTGCAGTCAAATTGAAGTTCTATTGAAAGAAAACTATTTTGAAAAGTCATTTCTGATCAATGCTTCTCTTATCTCTCAGAGCAATTCTTTCAGTCTTCGTTCTTTGATAGACAGTGATTTCGTCGTCTACACGCTGATACATGACAAGCTAGTCAATAAAGTATGTCAGAAACTTGAAATACAATTTATATTACTAGCAAAAAAGAAGTTAATACGAGAATATGATGAAAAGCTAGCTAGAAAGACTATTACTCATAAGATTCTACTCAATTTCACGATCGAAAGTCATAAGAAATTGACTATGTCAATGCTGATAGCTGATATCAAGCATCATGAAGCTATATTGAGCAAACTCTGAATGAACAAAAATGAAATATTATTGAACATGAGACATGATACTATCGTATTCTCTGATCAATTAGATATTTCTATTTCGATTTTTTTGATCTCGTCAATTACGAAGCACTCAAGTTGATCGCGATCAACTCTCATCTCTTCAGCGACTCATAGCAATGCTTCAAAGATTCTCAAGCACTCAGTTTCAATCATCCAGAAAGAGTCATTTTTGATTCAAAACATAGACGTCATCTTTTTTCAAGCACTAGTAAAATGAAAAAAGAAGAATCAGATCAAGATTTTTGCTATGTTCATCAAAGACATCGATAGAAAAATCATCTACAATACTCAATGCAAACTAGATGTCATAAACATCTTTTCAGTCGATGAAATAACTCAGAATCTAGAAAATATTAAAGACAAGCTATCATCGAAGTATCAAGATTTTCTAGATGTCTTTGATCGAGCTCAAGCAGACAAGCTATCATCTCATCATTCATATAATCATAAAATAGAGCTTACTAGTGACGTAACGTCACTTTGCTGTCGAGCATATCAAATGTCTTTCTACAAGCTTCAGAAAGTAAAGAAATATCTGAACAAGAATCTTTTCAAAGAATTTATAACTTCTAGCAAAGCTTCGTATTTCTCATCTGTTCTGTTCATTCTAAAAGCAAATGAAGATCTATGATTCTGCGTT